>ERZ802830.4552-NODE-4552-length-11043-cov-6.95422_pt1 | contig 11043 bp, 11 predicted proteins | sample MGYA00345654_ERZ802830 | MGnify/ENA primary metagenome ERZ802830 (study PRJEB30503, sample SAMEA104212375) | marine metagenome | biome: Westerlies Biome; feature: [SRF] surface water layer (ENVO:00010504) within the epipelagic zone...; material: water...
CATGGCAAACCCCATCCGTCATCGCAGATGCCAACCCCCGGGCCCCACTCGTGCCAAACTTCACCCCGCTCTGCTCCATCAAGTCGCAGATTTGAATATCTTCGCTCATATTAAACGTCCAGATTCTCTAAGGTTGTTCCATCTCTCATATTGATTCGCCGATAATAACAATTCCGCGGCACACCCCGTGCGTTCTTTGTATGACAAATCCCACCCCGCTCCGGACGCACCACAAATAAAAGTGAATTCTGTTCACAATTCACATATGCCTCCACTAACGTGAACGTCTCACCCGAAGTCGCACCTTTCACCCATAACTCCTGCCGAGATGAGCTCCAAAGCACCAGCATCTTGCGCTTCAATGATTCCTCAAACGCCAATTGATTGATATACGCCACCAAAATAACTTCACGCGAATCCGCATCTTGCACCGCGACTGGAATAATCCCCTTCGTACCCGCCACCGCCTTCTCCAGCTTCTGCCAGTCCAAGGCCAACTCCAATCCCTCTTCTAACTCCCGACTCATTTAACTCTCTCCGTTAAAGCCTAACTGCAATGCCTTTTCTCAGCATAAACTGTTTCGTCTGCTCGACCGTAAATTCACCAAAATGAAAAATAGAAGCCGCCAGCACAGCATCTGCTTTTCCAGCAGTAACCGCTTCAGCCATATGCTCTAATGTGCCCGCCCCACCCGATGCAATAACCGGCACCGCTACCGCCTCTGAAATCGTACGCGTTAGCTCCAAATCAAAGCCCGCTTTCGTCCCATCCGCATCCATACTCGTGAGTAAAATTTCACCCGCTCCTCGACGCGTACCCTCGATTGCCCAATCCACCGCATCTAACTCAGTCGGATTACGCCCCCCATGTGTAAAAACATTCCAACGCCCCTTCGCCTGCTGACGCGCATCAATTGCCAACACCGTGCACTGCGATCCAAAACTCGCAGAACACGTATTTAAAATATCCGGATCTTTAATCGCCGCCGTGTTGAACGACACTTTGTCCGCACCCGCATTAAGCATCCGTCGCACATCCACCGCCGTACGAATACCCCCCCCCACGGTTAAAGGCATAAACACCTGCTCTGCGCACCGTTCAACAATATGCAACATCGTATCTCTTCCATCACTAGACGCGGTAATATCCAAAAAAACCAGTTCATCCGCACCCTGCTGCTCATAGGCCTTGGCACACTCCACCGGATCCCCCGCATCACGCAAGTCCACAAAATTAACCCCTTTAACCACCCGGCCATCGGTCACATCTAAACACGGAATAATTCGTTTCGTTAACATATCATTCTTTTCCCTACCAATCATCGGTTCGAAATGGAGACGCAGGAAAACCCTCTTGATTAAAAAGATTACACCCTTCCGGATTATTCGCCCATGCATATCGCACCGCTTTTGGCTCCGGGATATCAACATGTCGAACTACCACGATATCATCAACAATTACCGCTTCAGCTCGCTTAAAGATTTGATCCTCTCCTGCCACCGCAAACCAATTCAACGGTTGACCGTCTTTCGAAACCAACCCTGAGCCCACATCCGAAAAATGAATAATCACTTGATCTTCTTGAACCTCCATCGATTGATAGATCGGCCCTCCTGGCACACGCTCAAAACCATAATCATGCACCAACGCTTGCTGCGCCAAACGATACCCTATAGTCTGCTTATCTTTCGGATGAATATCCCACGCATCACCCACATCAATTCCAACCACGATACCCGCCCTCTCCACCTCTTTATGATAATCGAGAAAACTCTGGCGAATATGCGCCCAAGCCGAATCCTGAACAGCGCTCTTCACAGGCGCCATAAAATTAACGAGCTGAACAGCATAAAAAGAGAACGGATCATTCCAATCAGCCCGCCAACTCATCGTCATATTTTCCAATAAGTCACGGTAAAGCTTCGCTTCTTCATGCGAGCCAGCATTTGCCTCTCCCTGATACCAAATGACACCTTGTAAAGCATAGGGCTGCAACGGATGAATCATCCCATTGAACAGATTAGCATGATAATCTTGCGACTCAATTGGATGCCGTTTTAGCTTGGGCCACTGCCGTACCTTTTCACCCGTTGTTTTTGACCGCTCCTTAGCAGCCTTCCATTCGGCATGAATCACCTGATTCTCGCGTGCAAGCTCTTCCATCGTGATTTGAGTCGCTTCCTTCAATTTCTGATCTCGACCTGCCATAATCTTCGGATACTTTTCGAGGGATTGCATCGAACTCCATGCATGAATGGCCGTACCTCCCCAAGCCGAACTAATCAACCCAACCGGCACATTCAATTCTTCATATACCTCTCTTCCAAAATAATATCCCACTGCAGAAAAAGAACCTACACTATCCGGATGGGTCATTTTCCACCGACCTTCAAATGTAAATTCAGGTTCCGTACTAAACGTCTTTTTCACCGTGATCATTCGGATATGCGGATAGTGTGCCCGTTTTTGTTCCTCCTCATAATTCGCAGATTGTTGCACAGTCCACTCCATATTAGACTGACCCGAACAAAGCCAAACCTCTCCCACCAAAACATTCTTAATTTCGACATGATCTGAACCAGACTCAATAAACAATGTACGGGGCTTTGAGGAAGCTGACATTGATTTTAATTGTATCTGAAAATCCCCATTCTCATCCGCATACGTTTTACGAACCATACCACCAAAGCGCACCGTAACTTGTGCATTTGGATCTACTTGCCCCCAAAGAATCACTGGTTTATTTCGCTGAAGCACCATGCCATCCGAAAAGAGAGCCGATAATTTTATATCCGCTCCCGCACTCATCACAAAGAAAATCACAAGAATCCAACTCGTTACCCATTTCATTTTACCCCTCCTCGCTCCCAAGATACCAAAGCCGAACGATACACCTTTTCAACACTCACACCGCTTTGATCCGCCAACGTTATGCAATCCTCCATCTCCGGAGTCGCACTCATACATATTTGATTACGATAACCCACCTTCATCTGAACCACACCAAACTTCGTATCGACCGACTCGAACGAGCGCGATAAAACCGCACGCTCAACCGCATAAAACCGGACTCCAAATGTGGAAGATTCCTTGAATATCACATCCAGCAGAGATTCACGATCAACAGAAGCACAAACGACCTGCAATAGCACCCCAGGCCGTTGTTTTTTCATCATAATCGCCTGAGTCGTTACATCTAGTGCACCCACAGTAAATAAACGTTGAGTGAGAACACCAATCAACTCCGGTGTCATGTCATCCAAATTACATTCCAAAACCTCACACGCAGTTGTCGGGGCATCCTCCGGCACCTCAAACAGCGTCGCACGCAATAGATTAGGTCGTTGAGAAAGAGAACGATGTCCAAAACTATACGCCGACTTCATCGCCCTCGCTCCCACAGGAGGAAAAGATCCCGACCGCCATTCACTCACCAAAGCCGCACCCGTGGGCGTCACCAATTCAAAAGGTTCATCCACCGCGTCGACCGGAAACCCTTCCAAAATCCGGAGCGTTGCCGGAGCGGGATTCGGATAAACCCCATGGGCACATTCGATGATTCCATGGCCGGCAGGTAATGAGCGAATAACCACTTCATCTAGATTTAATTCATGTTTCGCAAGACAGCATCCCACAATATCGATAATCGAATCCATCGCGCCCACTTCATGAAAATGAATCTGCTCAATATCAATTCCATGGATCGCAGCCTCCGCCTCGCCAATCCGTTGAAAAACTACCGACGCCTCGTGCTTGACTGAATCCGGCAACGTGCTTACCTCGATCAACTTCAAAATCGTGCTTAAATGGCGTCCATGATCGTGATCATGAGGATGACTATGCTCATGATCATGCTTGTGATCATCATCTTGATGACCAGAGTGTATCTCTTCTAGCACAACACGCGCCTGCACCCCGCTCATCCCCTGAATCACCACATCATTTACAACAATTTCAAAAGGATCCACCTGCAATCCTTTCAGCGTCTCATTCAGCCCCTCCAGCGAAACACCCAAACCCACCAAGGCACCCAAGAGCATATCACCACTTGCACCGCCCACACTCTCCAACTGCAATACTCGACTCATCTCAACAAAACTCCACTAACCCCGCTTCACGCAAACTAACAAAATCAGACGCCTGCCCTTCGCGCCGCCGTCCCAATACCACATGGTCTAAAAGACGAATATCCATAATTCGACCCGCCTCAATCAACTGTTTCGTGATATTAATATCTTGTTCCGAAGGCGTCGGATCTCCCGATGGATGATTATGCAGAAGAATCACTGCATGAGCTGCCCGCTCTAACGCCTCCTTAAAAATAACCCTCGGATCAACTAAACTGCTGCTGAACGTACCCTCACTCAATTGCTGCGGCTCACAAATTAACTCACTTTTCCGATTAAGAAACAACGCCCAGAGGACTTCACGGTCTAACACCCGAGCTCGCTCACGCAAAACCGCCGCCGCTTGTTCAGGACCTCTCACTAATGGATTACGTCCAACACTCTCCCGACTCAACCGCTGAGCCAATTCAAGTGCCGCCTGAATCATCTGCGCCTTCACCGGACCCACACCCTCTATCTTTTGAATCGCCTTTATGGGTGCTTTCGCCAAAGCCGTTAACGAACCGAAGTGAGCTAACATCGTTTGTGCCACCTCCACAACATTTCGCTCGACTGTTCCCGTTCTTAACAAGAGTGCTAGTAAAACCGTATCCGACACCCCTTGAGCACCCAATCGCTCAAACTCTTCCCGAGGTCGTAATGCTCTCGGCAACTCCCGAATCCGCAATCGATGCGGCTGTACTTCATATATTTTCTCCGATTCGTCGTCCAATCTGCCTCACTTCCCAGTACTCCCAAATCCACCACTACCCCGCGTTGTATCCGATAGCTCCTGCGCCAACTCATACGTAATCGGCGAACAATCACACGCCACAATCTGGAACAATCGTTGCCCCTTCTCGACTGTATATGGCTCCGCCTTAATATTATCGCACATCGCCATCAGCTCGCCCCGATAACCCCCATCAATCAACCCGATCGAATTCGCTAATCGCAAAGGCGTCTTCGAAATGCTCGATCGCGGCATCAAAAAATAAGCACGCCCATCCGTCGGTTCACACGCCACACCCAACTTAATCGCTACCGTCTCTCCCGGTGCGATCGTGATCTCCTCTAACACATATAAATCCAACCCCGCATCACCCGCATGAAAGTGTCCGTGCTCCTCATACATAGCGCTAGCCGTCTCATTGAGTGGCTTCATCTTCAAATGCATCTTATATTCTCCATTGTCTAAAGTTGTTCTACACACTACATTAACGACCTCTCAATAACAAGGAGTTGAAATGCCATCGATTGCCATACTGGGATCAGGAAATGGATCAAACGCGCAAGCACTGATCGATGCCGTTGAAGCTGGCACATTGGAGGCAACCATTGCCTGCATTATCTCAGATGTGCAAAACGCTCGCATTCTCGAACGCGCAAAAAAACACCATATTCCTGCTCATTATATCGATTGCGCGCCCTCCCCACACGTCCTCCGCGATCAAGCGGAAGCCGCTGTCCTCCAACTCATGGAACACTACCACATCGACTATATTATTTTAGCCGGCTTCATGCGGATTGTAAAAACAGATCTGCTCAACCGATTTCCCAAAAAAATAATCAACATTCATCCCTCCCTACTTCCCGCTTTCCCCGGACTGGATGCCGGACGGCAAGCTTTTGAATCAAATGCCAGCGAGACCGGATGCACCGTTCATTATGTGGATGCTGGAATGGATACCGGTGATATTATTCTTCAAAAAAAGATTTCTATCGATGCAACAGATACGCTCGAAAGCCTCATGCAAAAAATGCATATAGCCGAACACATCGCCTATCCAGAAGCCCTCAATCTTCTCTTCAACCTCGAGATAAATCGATAAAGAACATCACCCATACAACAGCGGTAACTGATCTTCTGCTTGGCAAAACCAATTCTTTGCCTACTATGTTCAGGTAACGAATCAGCGGGGATCAAAACGATGGCATCAGAGAAGTGGGGCTCTAAACTAGGTGTAATTTTAGCGGTAACAGGCAGTGCCGTTGGACTCGGAAACTTTCTTCGCTTTCCCGGCGTAGCCTGCGCCAATGGTGGCGGTGCCTTTATGATTCCCTATATCATCGCCTTCCTTATCGTCGGTCTACCGATTGCATGGGTCGAATGGGCGATGGGTCGATATGGAGGAAAAAAAGGATTCTCATCAGCTCCCGGTATTTTCCGAGCCATCACGGGTAAAGATCGCTCCGCGCAAATCGGCACACTCGCTCTAATCATTCCCGTTATCATATATATGTGGTATGTCTCCATTGAAGCATGGTGCCTCGGATATGCGTGGAAATATTGGTCCGGTGGCATGCAAACCATTGTGACCGCCGCACAACAAGCCGCCCCCACAGATGGAAAAATCGATGCAGGCATTCAAGCCGTTCAAAACTATCTCCTCCATTTTGCAGGCATTGTTCCCGAAAACGAGAACACCGCAAGCGGCAACTTTCGTATTCTTCGCCAATTCACACAAGGCAGCCTTCCCTTTCTGCTCTTCTGCTTCACCATAAACTTTATTCTTATCTATCGTGGAATTAACAAAGGCATTGAATGGTTCTGCCGATGGGCTATGCCAGCACTCCTCTTCTGCGCACTCCTCATCCTTGTCCGAGTACTGACCCTTGGCACCCCGAACCCTGCCAATCCCGATGCCTCCATCCTTAATGGACTCGGTTTTATGTGGAACCCCGTTGGTCACAACCTGATCGACGGAGGCTTAGTCCAAGTGAGCTTCTGGGAAGCGCTTTCTCGACCGCAAACGTGGCTCGCTGCTGCTGGACAGATTTTCTTCTCACTCTCCGTCGGCTTCGGGATCATTATGACCTACGCCTCGTACACGAAAAAAGAGGACGACATTGCACTAAGCTCCGTCTCTGCTGCATCGGGTAATGGTTTCTTCGAGGTAGCTCTAGGAGGTATGATTGTGATTCCCGCAGCATTTATCTTTCTAGGACCTGAATCGATTATCTCAGCTGGAGAAAAAGCGAGTTCCCTCTCCCTCGGCTTTTTAGCTCTTCCAGGCGTCTTTGAATATATGCCAGCCGGGCATTTCTTTGGTGGACTCTTCTTTTTTCTCCTATTTATTGCGGCTATTACCTCTTCACTCTCCATGCTTCAACCCGCCATCGCCTTTCTCGAAGAAGGTCTTGATTTAAGTCGGCAGGCTGCCGTCACTCTTCTCGGCTTTATTACGGCGATTGGCGCTCTATTTGTTTCACTCATGAGCCACGGACTTACCGTCTTAGATCATTTGGATTTTTGGACCGGCAACTTCTGCATCTACCTACTCGCTACCATCGAAGTGATCTTCTTTTCCTATGTAATGGGTCTGGACCGAGGTCTTAAAGAACTCGCATCAGGTGCAGAAATGAAGTTACCCAAGATACTCCCCTTCGTACTTAAATATATCACTCCACTCTTCTTACTTATTATTTTTGGGTGGTGGCTCAAAGATCAAGTCTTCTCCAATGGACCCTATATTCAAGCTCTACAATCCGATCCAACCGTACAATTAACCGTTGGATTTATTATCATCACAACGCTCTTCTTCTCACTACTTGTTCACATAGCCGTGAGACGATGGAATAAAATAGAAGCAACCCCACAGGAGGAATCACCATGAGCCCAACCGGATGGATCATTATGCTGACGAGTGTTTTCGGGATGACCGCACTTTTTTCATGGTGTATCTTTAAAGTACTCACCCATAAAGATGCTTCCGATCAGATTCACTCCCCTGCGGATATTGATCCGCACGATCAAGATGACTGATCTAATTACGGTGACGAAAAGTAATGCGACCTTTTTCTAAATCATACGGCGAAATTTCTACCGTTACTTTATCACCGACAGCAATTCGGATGAAATGCTTCCGCATTTTTCCAGAGATATGACACAGAATCTCGTGACCGTTTTCCAGTTCTACCCGATACATCGTAGCCGGTAATACTTTTTTCACGACTCCATCTGTTTCAATTACATCTTCTTTTGCCATCATTTCCCTTTCGGTATAAGCGGACAATCTACACGCTGAACATTTCTTTACAAGCCCGAACTATCAAAGCGCTCGGCGACCCGCGATTAACTGATCCACGACCGACGGATCCGCTAACGTCGAAACATCCCCTAGCTCATCCACTTCTAAACTCGCAATCTTTCGTAAAATACGGCGCATGATTTTTCCAGAGCGTGTCTTCGGTAGCCCAGGTGCGATTAAAATGTGGTCGGGCGTTGCGATCGGACCAATCTGATCACGAACCGTTTGGCGCAACTGCATCACTAAATCATCCGATTCCTCGATATCGCTTTTAATAATCACATAAGCAAAAATACCCTGTCCTTTTATCTCATGCGGAAATCCTACAACGGCGGCTTCAGCACAAGCTGGGTGTTGAACTAAGGCACTCTCTACCTCAGCAGTACCCATACGATGACCCGATACATTAATCACATCATCCACCCGACCCGTAATCCAATAGTACCCATCCTCATCACGCCGGCATCCATCTCCCGTAAAATAGCACCCCTTGAAAGGACTTAAATACGTCTGCATGTATCTCTCATGATCCCCATAAATCGTGCGCGCAATAGAAGGCCATGGTTTTTTTATAGCCAAGAGTCCAGAAATACCATTTCCCTCTAATTCATTACCCTTCTCATCTAATATAACAGGTTCGATTCCAAAAAATGGAAATGTAGCAGATCCAGGTTTTGTGGGCGTTGCACCGGGTAACGGTGTGATCATGATTCCACCTGTTTCAGTCTGCCACCACGTATCGACGATATTACACTGCTGCTGACCCACCATATTATAATACCAATTCCAACTCTCCGGATTAATCGGCTCACCCACACTACCGAGTACCCGCAAAGACGAGCGATCATATTTCTCAACAAAACCATCCCCCATCCGCGCAATCGCACGAAGAGCCGTTGGTGCTGTGTAAAATTGTGTAATTTTAAGCCGCTCGACCATATCCCAGTAACGGCCTGCATCCGGATAGGTTGGAATCGACTCAAACAGCACCGTTGTCGCCCCGTTGGCTAGTGGACCATACACCACATAACTATGACCCGTGATCCAGCCAATATCAGCAACACAGGCATAGACGTCGTCTTCCCTGTAATCAAAGACATATTTATGCGTAAGCATCGTATACAACAAATATCCTGCCGAACTATGCTGCAATCCCTTTGGCTTCCCTGTAGAGCCTGATGTGTAGAGAATAAAAAGCGGATCCTCACTCTCCATCACTTCCACCTCACATTCAGAATCAGCAGCTTGCATCGCTTTGCCTAAATCGACATCACGAGGCACATTGAAATCTACATCTGCATTCGTATGCCGATACATAAATACATGCTCTACGCAATAACAGGCTCTTATCGCCTCATCAACCAATGACTTTAATGCAACTTTCTTCTGACCCCGACGTCCTTCATCAGCGGTAATAACCGCCTTACACGAAGAGTCCATCACCCGCTCCCGCAATGCTTCCGCACTAAATCCAGCAAACACCACGCTATGAATAGCCCCAATTCGTGCACAAGCTAACATCGCATAAGCCGCCGCAGGAATCATCGGCATATAAAGTGCAACCCGATCACCTTTTCTAATCCCATAACTGCGCAATACGTTTGCCATTCGACAAACCTCATCATGTAATTCTTGATACGATATCTCGCGAACATCGCCCGGTTCATCACCCTCCCATAAAAGAGCAGTCTTTGCCCCCCGCTCCTTGAGATGACGATCTATGCACTGAGCAGAAATATTTAACAATCCGCCTTGAAACCACTCCATCTTTCCCGACTCTAAATCAGCTGAACAAACCGTATCAAAAGAACGAATCCAATCGATGTTTTCGACAGCTTGCTCATTCCAAAACACGTCCGGATCTTCAATACTTTGCCGATAAAGAGTTTCGTACACCTCCATCGAAGGCACATATGATTTCTCTCGCACAGCCGCGGGGGGTGCATACACTTCAGGCTTAGACGCATTCAACATATTGGACTCCTTCTTAAACGTATCCACATTACCGAATGAAGAAAACCAGACAACCGGTTTATTCAAAAACCATTAAACTTTAGCAGGGAAAGAAATGGTAAAACACGTGCCTACGCCTTCTTCACTCTCTACATCAATGGTTCCCTGATGATGATCAATAATCGTTTTAATAATCGAAAGCCCAAGTCCACTTCCATCTTCTTCATGAGTCGTATAATGCAAATCAAATATTTTTTCTTTAACCTCATCTAATATGCCAACTCCATTATCTTTCATACGAAAAATAACAAAAAGCTGTTCCTTAGATGGATCTAATTCATTCGTTACTTCAATTTGCAAACACGGATCTAAACAAGAACCCATCGCATAGAAAGCATTAATCGCTAAGTTCACGATCATTTGTTGCAACTGAACTTTTTCGCCATACATTTGAGCCACATCGAGATCCGTCTTCACCTCGAATTGAACAGATTCGGTCGCCAACATTCGAAGCAATTCCAACGAAGATTCAACTATATTTCCCAATGAAACCAACTCCATTTCATGCGATTCTTGATGAGAAAATTGTAAAAGCTGATCTAATAATTTCTTACCACTCTCCCCGCCATTATAAATATCCTGCAAATATTCGCTGGCCTCATTGGTGGGTCCGAGCTCCTCTAAGCCTAATGAAGAAAAACCCATCATAGCTCCAAGGATATTTTTCATTTCATGCGAGACACGACATAACATACCACCCAAAACCGCCATCTTGTGCTCATAACGCAATAGCTTCTCGCTCATGCTTTCTTGGCTCAAGTTGCGTTGCAAAACCAACAATCCACGCAAGCCGGATGATGATTCAATGAGAGGAATCCGCACGCTGTAATGGTAGGAATTCCGTCCGTTAGCATCAACGCTCCATTCCTCTATCTCCATCGGTTCATCGGCT
>ERZ802830.4559-NODE-4559-length-11031-cov-17.9867_pt1 | contig 11031 bp, 12 predicted proteins | sample MGYA00345654_ERZ802830 | MGnify/ENA primary metagenome ERZ802830 (study PRJEB30503, sample SAMEA104212375) | marine metagenome | biome: Westerlies Biome; feature: [SRF] surface water layer (ENVO:00010504) within the epipelagic zone...; material: water...
GTTCAAAAAATTCAAATTCTCACCAATATCATTTAGTAGATCCTAGTCCATGGCCCCTATTGGCGTCTATTGGGGCTTTAGTTTTGTGTTTTGGAGCTGTTATATATTTTAGGTCAGACAATCCTTGGATAATGATACTGGGCTTAGCAACCGTCATTTATATCGGTTACATGTGGTTTCGTGACATTATCAAAGAAGGGGAACACGATGGTCACCATTCTGAAGTTGTTCAGTTAGGACTTCGATATGGTATGACTTTGTTTATTGCTTCAGAGGTGATGTTTTTTGTTGCATGGTTTTGGGCTTATTTTAATGCTTCATTGTTTCCTACAGAACAAATTGGTTCCGCATGGCCACCAGCAGACATTCACTTGATGAACCCGTGGCATATTCCTCTTATAAATACTCTTATTCTTTTACTTTCTGGTACAACACTTACATGGGCACATCATGCACTTCAAGAAGGCCATAGAAAGGAAGTTATTCAAGGTCTCATTCTTACAATTATATTAGGTGTAATCTTTACTGGATTTCAAGTATATGAGTATATGCATGCAGAATTTGAATTTTCAGGTCATATATATGGCGCTACATTTTATATGGCTACTGGATTCCATGGCGCTCATGTTCTAATAGGTACACTTTTCATAGTTGTATGCTTAGGAAGGATGCTTGCGGGCCACTTTAAATCTGATCACCATTTTGGGTTCGAGGCTTGTGCATGGTATTGGCATTTCGTTGATGTTGTTTGGCTATTCTTATTTGCTGCAATATATGTTTGGGGTTATTACTAAAGTTTAAATTGATAAGAAATATCCTTTTTCATTTCATTTTCCTATCAGCATTAATTACTTTGCCTAATCTTGGCTTATGGCAGCTTGATCGATTAGAGTGGAAAAATGAATTATTAAATAATATTAGCAGTCGACAGTCAGCAGAAAATATTACTTTTCCATATAATGAAAGAATAAAAGATTTTGAGTATAGAAATACATCTGTAGAAGGTAAGTTTATAGAAAATACTCAAACATTCTTTTTTAGACCAAATTTAAGTGGTCAATCAGGATATAATGTAGTTAGCGCTTTTAAAACTATCGATGATAGTGTTATTTACCTAGATATAGGTTGGATACCATTCGAGCAAAAAGAAAATATGGGTTTTCTAGACATAGATTATAATAAAAATTTTAGTCTTAAAGGAATACTAATATCATCTAAACAAAGAAACATGTTTTCACCTGAAAATGACTACATTAAAAACATTTGGTACACATTGAGCTCAACTGAAATGAATCAATTTTATAAACTAAATGGAAGCTTTTTTATCCTGAAGATAATTGATCAAAATTATTTTGAGCAAACTTTGATAGAGTTTAATCCTACTCAAATACCAAATAATCATTTACAATATGCTGGAACATGGTTCTTGCTTTTTATTGTAGTAGGAGTCTTATATTTTTATCAAGTATATCAAATAATTAGAATTAAATGGAATACATAAGCACTAGGGGATCAAAAGTAGGATCATTTCAGAATGCCTTAATGAAGGGACTGGCTCAAGATGGTGGTTTATTTATTCCAAATGAATGGCCTCAAATTAATACAAATGAACTTAGGTCTGATTTAAGTTATGAGAATCTTACCGCAAAGATTATTCAACCATTTATAGGTTCTGAAATAAACGACGATGATCTCCATAGCATTATAAAAAGTGCTTACAAAGATTTTTCTTCACCTGATCCAGTTACATTTAAAAAATTATCCAGAGGTGAAACAGTGGTGGAGTTGTTTAATGGACCAACATTAGCATTTAAAGATTTTGCAATGCAATTATTAATTCCTATTTTTGATTATTTTCTCGACAAGGAAGATAGACAAATGAATTTAATTGTTGCTACTTCAGGTGATACTGGCTCAGCAGCAATACATGCAGTTAATAAAAGCAAGAATCTAAATATTTATTGTTTATATCCAAAGAATAGAATTTCTGAATTTCAAAGAAGACAAATGTCTACAGTCAAAAGTAATAAGATAAATCTTTGTGAAATCAACGGAACCTTTGATGACTGTCAAAATATTGTTAAAGAGATTTTAGCTGATAATGAATTTAGTGGAAAATATAATATATCAGCAGTTAATTCAATAAATTGGGCAAGAGTGATGATTCAAGTTGTTTATTATTTTTTTTCAGCTTTAAGATTGGATAATTGCGAAAGTAAATATAATTTCTCTGTGCCAACTGGCAATTTTGGTGATGTCTATGCAGGATATATTGCGAAAAAAATGGGTTTAAATATTAATCGTTTAATTGTAGCTACAAATGAAAATGATATTTTAGATCGTTTTTTTAAAACAGGTCAATACAAGTCACGTGAAGTTGTTAAAACTTCGAGTCCTAGTATGGATATTCAGGTAGCAAGTAATTTTGAAAGATTATTATTTGACGCCCTTAATCGCTCTAGCTCAGAAATAAATGAAAAAATGAATAATTTTAAAATAAACGGAAATATAAGCGTTACTTCTCAAAGCCTTGAAGTTTGCCAAAGTTATTTCTCTTCAGAAAAAGTAGATATGAAAAGTGTTGTAAAAGTTATAAGGGATACTTATGAAGCTGACGGGTATTTGGTAGATCCTCACACTGCTATTGGTATTCATGCCTCAAGACAAAGCCAACAAATTGAAAATAATTTTATATTAGGCACAGCTCATCCAGTTAAATTTCTTGATACAGTTGAAAATTCTATTCAGTCAAAAACAAATTTATTAAATGGTTACGAGAAATTATTTGAAGCTACAGAGAAATTTGATAGTTTGAGCAACAGTGTTGATGAAGTAAAACTTAAAATAGTATCCAGTAATTGACATCATGTCTTTCTTATCATCATATCCTTCTAAAAAAATATCCAAATATCTTGATGGAGAAAGAGTGTATTTAAGATCACCTGAATATAGAGATTGGGAAAAATGGTCGGAAACGAGAAGAGAGAATATGTCTCATCTCAAACCCTGGGAACCTACATGGCCCCTTAATGATCTTGAAAGAAACTCTTTCTTAAGAAGAGTTAAAGTTTATGAAAAGTTAATTAGTAATGATGAGGCATATCCTTTTCTAATTTTTGATAAAAATTCTAATGAATTAATTGGTGAATTAAATATCAATAATGTTCAACGTGGAGTACTCCAAAGCTGTTCAATTGGATATTGGATTTCTAAAAATAGGATTGGGCTTGGATTTATGTCGGAGTCAATCATGTTAATTAAAAATTTTATTTTTAATGAGCTTGGATTGCATCGTGTTGAGGCAGCTTGCTTAGAGTCAAATGAACCGTCTTTGAACGTTCTTAAGAAAAATAACTTTCATATTGAGGGTAAGGCTAGAAAATATCTCAAGATTAATGGTAAGTGGCAAGACCATCTAATTTTTTCCTGTCTTGAGAGTGAGGATTAATTATCTTTACATATCATTATCTTTAAATAGCATATGTTTTAAATAGGCAGAAAGTTTCATTTATGAGTATAAAAGTAGGCGATCAAATTCCTGAAGAAAATCTTGTAGTAATGACTGAAAAAGATGGACCACAAGGTTTTTCTTTAAGGGAGTATTGCAAGGGAAAAAAAATAGTTTTAATTGGTTTGCCAGGAGCATTTACTCCTACATGTCATAGAAATCATTTGCCAGGATATCTAGATAATTATGATGCCTTAAAATCAAAAGGTGTTGATGAGATAATATGCTTTAGTACAAATGATATCTTTGTGAATTCTGCTTGGATTCAAAGTTTAGGGGCTGCAGAAAAAGTTATAATGTTATCTGACTCAAAAGCAGAATTTTCAAAAGCATTGGGTACTGATTACAGTGATCCGTTTGGAACATCTATCAAAACGCAAAGGTTTTCTATGTATCTAGTCGACTCGGTCATTAGAGAGCTTTTTATTGAGCAAGAATCAGGGCAAGCATTACTAAGTGGTGCCCTAAATATGATTGATAGCATCTAACTTTCTAATATTGCTTGTGTTGCAAGTTTGTCGGCTATTTCATTTCCATAGTCGCCAGCATGACCTTTTACCCAGCTCCATTTAATATCATGCTTCGCTGAAACAGAGTCTAGTAAGACCCAAAGGTCTTTATTTTTTACATCTTTTTTTTGAGATGTTTTCCAATGATTAGTTTTCCAATTTTTGATCCATTCAGTTATTCCTTGCATTACATATTTAGAGTCAGTAAAAACTTCTATTTCTTTCGCTTCATCATAATGTTCAAGTGCTCTGATAACTGCAGTCAATTCCATTCTATTATTAGTAGTATTCAATTCACTTCCACTTAATTTTTTTTCATTATCGTTTTCTTGGATTAATGCTCCCCATCCACCTTTACCAGGATTCCCAGAACAGGCTCCATCTGTATAAATTTTAATTTTCATAATCCATATTCTCTTGCATGAGAAATTGATTGATGAAATTTAAGCTTCTTGAGATACTCCGTTGGATCTTTTTTCACAAGAAGAGAACCACTTGTCTCTTGATAGAAGTCTATTAACCTTGTTAGTAAAAATCTCAATGCTGCAGCTCTACACAATAAAGGCAAGCTATCTATTTCAATTATAGTTAATTCCCTCACATCATTATAGCTTGATAGTAATTTCTTGGCTTTTGAGATATTAAATTCATTACTTTTTTCTTCAAAACACCATGCATTTATGCATATAGCTATTTCATATGCATAATAATCATTGCAAGAAAAATAAAAATCGATGATGCCCGACAATGAATTATTTACAAAAAAAACATTATCTGGAAATAAGTCTGCATGAATAATACCACTTGGTAAATTAAAGGATATGTTTTGATTTAAGAAATGGTATTCATTTTTGACTAATTCAATAGGAATATCATCCGACTCTGACATATTCTCTTCTAATTTTTTGATTAAAACCCCAAAATTTTCAAAGCCCATTTGATTTTTCCTGCTCATATTGAGAACACTTGAAGCATTATGAAACAATGCCATAGATTTTCCTAATTCAGAACAATGGTTAGGTTCAATTCGATTTAGTATTTCTCCATCAATAAAAGACGTAAGAGAGGCAGGTTTTCCCTTTAGCAGTTTATAATATTCATCATCCTTAGTTTTAATTACTTGAGGGCATTTAATCCCACTATCATTTAAATGATTCATAAGATTAAAAAAGAAGGGTAAGTCATCTTGATGAGTTCGTTTTTCAAATATAGTTAAAATATGTCTTTGATTATTTATTTTAACTAAATAGTTAGTATTCTCTATCCCAGATTTTATCCCAACTAGGTCATCAGCTTTACCAATAGAATAAAGATCTAAGAATTCATTTAATTCAATCAGTGAAATATTTGTATATACAGCCATATGGTATTTATAGCTTAGATTAGTAAAGATAAAATAATTTTGTTAAATGATCAAAAAAAGGTGCTTTAATCTTGAAGTTTTTTAATTTGATTAATTGAACTCTCAAACAATTTATTATTATTCTGATCATTCATATTTTTTGAAATTATTTTTTCTGCCACTTCTACAGATTTGTTCACAATTTCTTCATTTATTTTTTTAATAGCACTTTTCTGTGCCTGTTGAATTTTTTCAATTGATTGCTTTTCACTTCTTAAAATAAATTCTTCAACTTTCTTATTAGAATTTTCTTCATATGATTTTGCATTGTTCTTAGCTTGATTAATAATATTTTCGGCTTCTTTGTTAGCAGACTCTATTTTTCTTTCATATTCGGCTAATAGTGAATTAGCGTCTTCCTTGAGCTTTCTTGCATCATCTAAGTCATTCTTAATTTTACTTATTTGCTCATCCAATAATTTAGTAACCATATTTGGCACCTTAAGGTAGATAGTAATTGAAATAAAAATAATGAATGCGATAAAGACCCATGATGCTGGTTGGTAAAAAAAATCCATAATCTTCTAGTTTATCTCTTTCCGTATTTCATCATCATCGAGTGACTCCGTAAGAAATTTAGCACTAATGAGTTTTATAGACTCAATTTTAGCATTTTCAATTTGATCTTTTGAATCTTCGAACTGTTTATTAATTCGATCTTTTGAGTCACTAAGCATTTGTGACAGTTTAAGATCTTGCTGCTTTTTAATATTATCTATCATTTCATCAGCTTTTGTCTTCGCCTGATTAATAATCTCACCAGCTTCTTTGGAAGCTGATTGAATTTTTTCTTCATATTCTCTTAGGGTTTCTTCAGCCTCTGACTTCAGTTTTTCTGCCTCATTAATATCAAGAAGGATTTTATCTTGCCTTTCTTCTATTGTATTTCTGAGCTTTGGAATAGCCGTCCTCCACATAAATAAATAGAGAATTCCAAAAGTGATTATTAGCCAAAACAATTGCGATGGAAATGTTGTTATATCCATTTGAGGAAGGCCATCTCCTTCTGTGAAACCAATCTGTGGCCACAGAATAATGGAGACGAGAAAAACTATTTTCCAGAAAAAAGTCATAGTGGAAACGTACTCTTAATTACCCGAAGAGAATCAAGAATGCGATAACTAATGCGAATAGTGCAATAGCCTCAACTAGAGCAAATCCTAGAAGAACTTGACCAAAAGCTTGTTGCTGTACTGAAGGATTTCTAAATATACCTGAAATATATGCTCCAAATACAGTTCCTAAACCTACACCAGGTCCAGCTACACCAATAGTTGCCAGTCCCGCACCGATTAATTTTGCTGCTTCTACTTCCATTTTTATTCCTTTCGTTTGTTATTCTTAAAATTCAAATTAATGATGCGGATGTAATGCATCATTAAGATAAATACATGTTAAAATTGTGAAAATATATGCCTGTAAAAAAGCAATAAATACTTCCAATGCATAAATTGCAACGAGACCTGCAAGAGGTATTATTCCAAAGAATCCCATCATTACGATAAATCCTGCAAATATCTTTATTATGCTGTGTCCCGCCAACATATTTGCCATTAATCGAACAGATAGACTTACAGGCTTTGTTAGATATGAGATTATTTCTATTGGAATGATTATAGGAGCCATATAAACAGGGACTCCCTTAGGATAAAACATTCTTAAGTACCCTAGACCATTTTTTACAAATCCAATAAGAGTTACGCCAATGAAAATTAAACCTGCAAAAGCAAATGTTACAATAATGTGACTTGTTACAGTAAACGTGTATGGAATTAAGCCAATTAGATTACAGAAGAAAATGAACATGAATAAAGTAAAAACAAATGGAAAGTAGTCCCTTCCTTGCTCACCTACATTTGCGCGTAGCAGGTTAGCTATAAAATTATATGATAGTTCACATATCATTTGAAATCTATTTGGAATGATTGATCTTTTAGAAAGTCCTAACATAAATAGAAACATGATTGCGATTGTAGTAATCACCATGAACTGTGAAGAATTTGTGAATGAAATATCAATATTACCAATTTTAATATCTGCTAATTTTGAAATTGCAAATTGGTGTATTGGATCGATTAAATTTGGTTCTTTTGCTGACGCCATCGCGTAATTTTTAGTGATTTTGCATTGATTTTGCAACCCTAAAAACATTTAAAATTCCAGCACAACCCCCTAGTAAAAAGAAGATAATGATGAATAAAGGGCGTGTATTAAAAAAGTTATCCAATAGTATTCCAATACCAACCCCAATGCCCACAGCTGCGACAATTTCTACCGTTAATTTCATTACTTTTCCAAGCTGAGATGGTGGGATGTTAGAATGATTGTCTAACTGATTCTTTGATTTTGCGGCTTCTATTTTTTGATTTAGCTGGCTTAGTTTGTGCTCATCATCTTGCATCAAGCAACAGCACCTATTTCTTCAGCTTTTTTAAGGTCAACAGAAACTATTTGGCTTACGCCTCTTTCTGCCATAGTTACACCAAATAGTCTATCCATTCGTGACATAGTAAGAGCATGGTGAGTAATAATTAAAAACTTTGTATTTGTTTTATCGGCTATATCATCAAGTAGATTACAAAAGCGCTCAACATTTGCATCATCAAGTGGAGCATCAACTTCATCAAGAACACATATAGGAGATGGATTAGTTAAAAACACTGCAAAAATAAGAGACATAGCAGTCAATGCTTGCTCTCCTCCTGAGAGAAGTGACATTGATTGTAATTTTTTACCAGGAGGGCTGACCATCATTTCTAATCCAGCTTCGAGAGGATCATCTGAGTCAACAAGCTCTAAGTGTGCTTTACCACCATTGAATAATTGAACAAACACATCCTTGAAATGATTATTTACAACATCAAATGCCTTAAGAAGTCTTGTCCTTCCTTCTTTGTTTAATTCTTCGATTGACTCTCTCATTTTTTTTATCGCAGTTTCAAGATCTGTTTTTTCACTATTCATTTTTTCTAATTCCTGCTCAATCTCCTTTGTCTCTAGATCCGCTCTTAAGTTAACAACTCCGAGAGTATCTCTTTGTTGTTTTAATCTCTCCAGTCTTGTCTCATTGCGTTCAAAGTTATTCTGTAAAGTTTCTAAATCTTCTGAAATCGATAATTTAGTTATTATTGATTCAGGCTTACAATTATATTTTTCAATGGACTCAGACTCTAATTCAGAAAGTCTGCTCTCAGCCAGCTCTTTTGTCGCTTCGGTTCTTCCTTTTGACTCCCTTACATTAGCAAGGTCATTTTGAGCTTTTCTAAGTTTGTTTTCATATTTTTTTAATTCATTATCAGCTTCTGCCAATCTATCGGCAGCATATTGTCTTTCAGTTTCAGCAAAACCTTTAGTTTCAATAAGTTGACCTCTTTTTTGTGCAATCTCTTCAGGCCTGTTTGTAATTTTTTTTAATTCTTCTTCTGATTTTATGCGTCTTTGCTTTAATTCATTTATTTGATTTTTTGAAGATTGAATATTCTTACTAAGTCTTTGGTACTCATAATTCCAATCACTATGTTTTTCTTCAACATCTTTTTGCCTAAGATCTTCTCTTAGTTGCATCGACATAGTCACAGCATCCTTAGCATCGTTACTTGCTTTATCATAAGATTTTCGAGAGTCAGCTGATAGCTCTTCTGCTTTGACAACCTTTTCCGATATTTCTGATAGATTTCTATAGAACTTTTCTGAAAAGATTTGAGTCCATTTGTTAGGGTCATCGTAACCTTCTACTTCTTTTAAGGTTGATTCTCTTGACTTTAGATTTTCTTCATTTATCAGAGCTTTTTGCCACTCATCTCTTTTAGATTGTTTAATAGAATTGTATTTTTCGATATTTTCTTCCAGATCATTTATTTGATCTTCAAGTTGTTTTTTTTCTTCTTTTAAATCCTTTATCTGTTCATTATCAAAGTCATCTATGCTAATTTCTGCAGTTAAATCGTCTTTTTTGACATTAAGTGCATCCAAATCTCTTAGGGCATTCTCTAATTGATATTGTTCTCTTTCATAGTCTCCTATGTTCTGCTGAATAGTTTGTTCGAGTGATTTTTTTAGTTCCTTAATTCTTTCTTCTTCTTTATCAAGACTTTCTCTTTCAAGGTTAATTCTATTTAATTTTGCAGCAGCTTCTATTTCCTTTTCTCTTAATGGCTGAATCTTTTCATTAGCCTTGGATTGATCATTTGTTGCTTGGCTCACCTCTAGTGTATATTTCTGGATTAGTTGCTCACTTGATTTTAAGTCAGTATCGGATTTCTCAAATGACTCTTTTAAATTGTACCATTTTAAATATGTAACTATTCCTTCTAGGCGAGTAATTTCTTCTGAAATTGATTTATAGGCTTCAGCCTGCTTAGCTTGTTTTTGAAGATTATTAATTTGAGTATTTAACTGTCTCATAATATCTTTTAGCCTCTGCAGATTACTTTCAGCACCTTTTAACTTAAGCTCTGCCTCATGTCTTCGCGAATGCAATCCAGAAATTCCAGCCGCTTCTTCTAGTACTGCTCTACGATCAATTGGTTTGGCATTGATTAAGGCACCAACTCTACCCTGACTAATTAGTGAAGGTGAATGAGCGCCTGTTGAGAGATCTGCAAAAAGTCGTTGAACATCTCTCGCTCTAACTTCTTTTCCATTTATTCGGTATTCTGATCCTCTTTCAATTTCTATTTTTCTTTTTATCTGAATTTCTTCATCATTATTAAATTCAGCTGGTGCATTTCTATTTTTATTGTCGAGAAAGATGGTTACTTCAGCATTATTTCTAGCAGGTCTATCTGCGGTACCAGAAAAAATAACATCTTCCATTCCAGAGCCCCTCATGCTTTTCGGCGATGTTTCACCCATACACCATCTTAAAGATTCAACTACATTTGACTTACCGCATCCATTAGGGCCCACAATACCAGTTAGACCTTCTTCAATGTCAATATCAGTTTGATCTACAAAACTTTTAAATCCTAAAATTTTAATTTTTTTAAATTTCATAAGTTAATTCAAAAGTTTTTCAAATTTTGAGAATGGCATATTTCCTGAATAAACTTCACCATTAATAATAAATGATGGAGTAGATTGTATATTAAATCTTTTAGTGCCATCCACTCTCATTGATAAAATCCATTCTTCTAATTCTTTATCATTAAGGATATCGTTGAATGTTTCTTCAGAAAGTCCATATAAAAGAGCATATTTCTTAAGAGCATTAGTACTATTTTCTAAAATTTTATTAGAGTCTTTTGTTACTAGCCATTTATTTTGATCTCTAAAGAGCATTTTATCGAGTGATAAGAAATCTTTCTCTTCAATTGAATTAAGTAATTTAAATGCATTCAGATCAACAGCATTCAGAACAAAGGGTCTAAATTCAAATTTTACCCTACCCGTTTGAATATATTTCTCATCCAATTTAGGAAAAACATCATTAGCAAAATCTGCACAGTGACTGCAAGTGAGTGACCTATACTCAATAATAGTTATAGGAGCATCGGCACTACCAATTTCAAAACCTCTCAACTCTTTCTTTGCATATGCATTCGGTAATGAAAATAATAAAAATAGAGAACATATGACTATAAAGCATGATTTCAGTGAATTCTTTATGAAGC
>ERZ802830.4560-NODE-4560-length-11031-cov-9.13183_pt1 | contig 11031 bp, 14 predicted proteins | sample MGYA00345654_ERZ802830 | MGnify/ENA primary metagenome ERZ802830 (study PRJEB30503, sample SAMEA104212375) | marine metagenome | biome: Westerlies Biome; feature: [SRF] surface water layer (ENVO:00010504) within the epipelagic zone...; material: water...
AAAATTGATAGGCAGCTTCTTTACAGTCTATCATTGGGGACTAAAATGAAAGATATGCCTTGTGAGATCCCTTTGTCTATGGCTGCTATTGAAAAGAGAAAGCGAGTATTAAAGGATATTTTTGAGGTTGAAACTAAAGCAGATAAAGATCTAATATCTGCTGCTAAAGAAAAAGGTTTTATATGATTTAGAAACTTTGTGATAATAAAACTGAAATAAAAAGTCCAAAATAAATCAATGCGATAATAAACTTCATTAATGCAGAAGTAATAAAACCTATAAATGATCCGAATGCAGCTTTAAAGGCTCTTTTATGGTCTTTATTAAAAATTAATTCACCAATAAGCGCTCCTAAAAAGGGTCCAATAATTATGCCTCCTGGAATAGGTGAAAAAAGTCCAATAATTAAGCCTAAAGTTGTTCCAATAACACCATAGCGGCTACCCCCAAATTTTTTTGTTCCCATAGCAGGAATAGCGTAATCTAATATGAAAATAGCTGTAGCTATTATGCCAGTTGTAATTATAAATGTAGAACTCAGACTAAATGAATCTGAAGTATTTAGTACAATAAAACCAACCCAACTCGTTAAAGGACCTGGAAGAACAGGTAGAAAACTTCCTGCTATTCCAAGACACATTATAATTGCAGCAAATATCACAATGAGAGTATCCATAAAAAGTGTAAATTAAGTTCTAACAAATTTATTTATTTAAAAAAATTGTAAATTCGATTCAAGCTTTTTTTATGAACAAATATTCAATAATAGTTTTTGTGTTGACTTTAACTTCATGTCAGTTTACAAAATACGATAAAGTAAATTTTGATGATGTTCTTGATAAAGAAATAAGCAATATTAATTGGCAGGAAGTTGATAATTATCCTAGTTTTCAATCATGCGACTCGTTGTATGATTCTGTTGACAGGGTAAATTGTTTTTATTTTGAATTACATAATCGAATTATAGACAATTTATCTCTACACAATGTTGTGTCAAACCATAAAATTTCTGACACTATGTTCGTGTTTTTTGAAATAAATCATTATGGTAAACTCAATGTTTTAAAAGTTGATGTCAATAACAAAATTGAGACAGGAATTCCAAATATAGCTTTATTAGTCAAAGAAAGTGTTTCTCAAATTGATGATGTTATTCCAGCATATAAAAGGGGACAGCCCGTTAAGATAGCTCTAGAAATGCCATTATTAATTACTAATAAGGATTAATTTGAGGTCTTGAATATTCTTTCTTTCCACTTGAATTTTGAAAATGGTGACATTATGGTGATTAGAATACTGTAAAATGGATAAATAAGAGATGAAACTAAAATATCATTCATGGATATTTTAAGTTTAAAAAAAGAATTTCCTATGATAATATATAAATAATCAATTAAGAATTTTATTAAAAAAAGTATGATCAACTTTTTAAAATTTTGGCCATCATAAAAAGTTAAAAAAGTAAACCATACAATATAAAAATTACTTAAAACCACTATTATTCCAGTAATTTTCCCATAAATATTATAATGAGTAGATTTTGAGACCCATCTTAATCTTTGATTAATTAAATCAGATATACTTTTTTGAGTAGTTGTTAATACTTGGGCATCTAAGCTTTTATTATAAGCAACTTTTTTATTGTTTTTAGTGAATTTTTGAAGTGTGAAAGTATCATCGCCACTAATGATATGGTCATTTTCTTTAAACGCATTTAAATTTAAAAACACCTTTTTGTTGTATGCTAAGTTTGCGCCATTGCATAAAAAAGGTTTATTTAAACCAAAAGTGCTAATAGTGGCTGTCTGCAAGGTTAACAAGTCTAAGATTTGAAATTTTGAAATAAAGTTTGAGTCAAGAATAAAACTTACTGGACCACAGACCATATCAGGTTGATCTTTAGAGATTATACAATTATAAGAAAGAAGCCAATTTTTGGGAATAATGCAGTCAGCGTCTGTTGAAATAACCCACGGATAATGAGATGTTTTTATGCCTTCTAAAAGGGCTGTTTTTTTTGGTGACTTATTATTTTTTTGATTGGATATTATTTTAAAGTTTTCGATTGTATTGGTGTTACAATATTGCTCAATAATGTTTTTGGAATTATCTGTTGAGAAATCATCAATTAGAATTACTTCAAAATGTGACGTTGGATAATCTATATTCTTCAATGAATTTAGAAGCGGTATTAGGTTTTCTTCTTCGTTTCTAAAAGGCACTAATATTGAAAATTTTGTTTTAGTTTTTGAGTTATAAAGATTACGGTATTTTATTTTATAAAATCCAAAATAAAATAAGGTCAACATTAAAATATATAAGCCAATAATGATCAATATTTCATAACAGTTTTAGGTTTATGTACCATTAAAAAAAAGCCAATTAAGCTTGGTAAAATAAAATTTAAAGACCACATAATAAATGAAGTGGAAAGTAGTGTGTCATTAGCTTTAAATCCAATTTCATTGAAAACAAATATGGAGACACTGCCTTTAATTACAACATCAAATAAAGAAATTAACGGAATTATAGAACTTATATAATACGTAATGTAGATTAAAATCAGAGTCATTAAATTGAATAAGTCAGGCTCTAAGTATATTAAGATAATAAAATATTGAGTTGAAAAAATTAGATATCTTATAAATGATAACGAAAAGATTTTAATGGAATTCTGATAAAGTTTTTTCGTTCTTACTAATTTATTAAAGCGATATTTTAAAAATAAAATGATGATGGTAACTAAAGATAAAAATATAAGTTTTATTAAATCAATATGCTTCGTAAAATAGAGAAACAAGCAACTTAAATATCCAAAAATCACTGTTACAGAAAATTGTAATAGGTTTGTGTACGTTGTGAGTAATACTACTTTTTTTCTATTGTTTTTATAATAATATGCTTTCAGTCCAATTTCTCCAATTTTAAAAGGAGTTATTGTAGCTAAAGCAAAAGATTTTAAACTCTGGTGAAGTGCAGTTTTGAAAGAGATTTCATTTAATGTGTGTACAGTTTTTTGCCATTTAATTATTTCAAGAGTCCAGTTTATAATAGTTAAAAGAAAAATAAAAAAAACTATTTTTAGATTTGATTTAAAATTTGTTAGTGAATTAAAAATAATGTAAGTTATTGACTCAGGGTAATTAGTAAATTGTTTATTTATCAATGAAATTGCAAAACCAATTAGGAATAGTTTTCCAGTTAGGTATATAATTTTTTTAGATTTGTCACTAAGATTTAAAATCATAAGCAAATAAACCTATTAATTACCAAATGAACACCACTTCATTAAAATATGTCCCATTTATAATTGCTTTTTTTTATGTTTCCTTATCCTTCTCTCAAAGGGAAGCCGAGAAATGGAAAGCACAATTTTCTTTAGGAGCTAATAGTCCTTCTCAATCTAATTTTGTTGAGCGGTTTTCAGCCGAAAGCGTAAATGGTCCCACTTTAAATATTGGTATCCAACATTTTTTTTCAAAACAAATTGGATTCAAGTTAGATTATGGATTCAACCGCATATCAAAATTGAGTGATACGGCAGCATTCAAAATAAATTACTCACGTCTAGATACTCAATTAGTTGTTGATTTATCGCCATGGATTCCTTTTATAAAAGATAGAACTAAACTAATTACCCATGGGGGATTTGGGTATTCTTGGTCAACCCCATTAGCAGAGGAAGTAATAAATAAACTAAGTTATCCAAATGGTATTTTAGGAACGGAGTTTCATTATTATTTGACTAAATTAATGTCTTTATATTTTGATTTTAGTTATATTAAAGGAATGACTTCAAGTGATTTATCAAAAATGGATAACGGAGGTCTCGCAGCATTCAATGGCGATATGATTAATATGACAATGGGATTGACTTTTTCTTTGAGTGGTTGTTATAATTGTAACTAATGAGTAAGGAACAAATAATATTAGGTATAGATCCAGGAACAACTATTATGGGGTTTGGAATAATCAAGGTTTCAAATAAGCAAATGTCCCTCATTCAATTAAATGAGCTTCAGCTTAAAAAGTATAGTGATCATTATCTTAAATTGAAACTTATTTTTGAGAGAACAACTGAATTAATTGACACATTTAATCCAGATCAATTAGCAATAGAAGCTCCATTTTATGGCAAAAATGTACAAAGTATGTTGAAGCTTGGACGCGCACAAGGCGTTGCAATGGCTGCAGGTTTGTCAAGAGAAATTCCAGTTACTGAATACTCACCCAAAAAAATAAAAATGGCAATTACAGGAAATGGTAACGCTTCAAAAGAACAAGTTGCAAAAATGTTACAAAGCTTGTTAAACATTAAAACACTGCCAAAAAATTTAGATTCAACCGACGGATTAGCTGCTGCAGTTTGCCATTTTTTTAATCAATCTAATCCTGTTTCCACTAACAATTACTCAGGTTGGTCAAGTTTTGTATCTCAAAATAAAGACAGAATTAAATAGCTCTTTATTCTATGGCTGGAATCTACATACATATTCCTTTTTGTAAGCAAGCTTGTCATTATTGTGATTTCCATTTTTCTACTTCATTAAAACATAAAACCCATCTCGTTAAATCAATTAATAAAGAATTATTTCTTAGAAAATCAGAATTAAAATCAGAATTTATAGAGACTATTTATTTTGGTGGAGGGACACCGTCATTACTTTCTCCTGATGAAATAAGATCTATTTTAAAAACAATTTTTAATGATTTTGAAGTTGTTTTAAATCCTGAAATTACGTTTGAAGTAAACCCCGATGATATTGATGAGAATTATTTGAAGGTTATTAAAAAATTAGGGGTAAATAGGCTAAGTATAGGGATTCAGTCTTTTTTTAGTAATGATTTAAATTTAATGAATCGTTCTCATGATGCACTTCAAGCTGAGCAGGTTCTTGAATTAGTTTCAAAGTATTTCAAAAACTTTTCAGTTGATTTAATTTATGGAACTCCTGGTTTGACTAATGAAATGTGGATTAAAAACATTGATACCGTCCTAAAATATAATACACCTCATATATCATCATATGCCCTAACCATTGAAAAAGATACTGCATTAAGTCATTTTATTAATAAGGGAATTGTTAAGCCAGTCAGTGATGAGCAGTCTCAAGAACAATTTCAAATTCTCGTAAATAAATTAATTGATGTAGGTTTTATTCATTATGAATTATCCAATTTTGGAAAGCCTAACAAGTTTAGTAAGAATAATTCATCCTATTGGAATGGTGGGCTATATTTGGGCATAGGCCCTTCAGCCCATTCTTATAATGGAAAAACCAGATCTTGGAATATTGCTAATAATTTGAAATATATTTCCTCTATATCTAAAGGGATATTACCTTCAGATGTTGAAGTATTGACTAAAATCGATAGATATAATGAAAGAATTATGACTGGGTTAAGAACCATGTGGGGTGTGTCTTTCATACAAATAGAAAAAGATTTTGGTAAAGATTATTTAGTATATTTAAAAAATCGCTCCAAAAGCTTTATAAGAGAAGGATTGCTAGTAATTGACGCGGGTGCTTTAATTGCAACTTCCAAAGGAAAGTTTTTAGTGGATGGGATTGCCTCTGATTTATTTAAACTAAACTAGATGATTGCTAATATTACTATTGAAGAAATTGATTATAAAATCGATTTATCAGATCCAATTGATATATCTATCCCAATTAACCCTGATCCCAATTTGAATGTTAATGCTTGGTATATCGATCCACCAAAATTTAAGACAGTTATATTAGATGGTTGGGTAGGAAGTACTTCTAGAGGGGGGGATGTTAATTTTAATTCAATAACATTTAATCCTCATTCCCATTGTACACATACTGAAACAGTTGGACATATTCTAACTGGTGATTATTCTGTTAATCATGCACTTAAAACTTATTTTTATTTATCGGAATTGATTTCAGTTTATCCCAAGCATATTGGAGGGGATTTTATAATAACTAAAGCTGAAATTCAGTCTAAAATATGTAATCCTAATATCAAATCACTTATCATAAGAACTTTACCAAATAATGAGTCTAAAAAGAATAAAAATTATTCCCATTCAAACCCACCATATCTAGAAGAAGATGCTGCAATTTATCTTAGAGAAATTGGAATAGACCATTTGCTTATTGATTTACCAAGTGTTGATAAAGAAAAAGATGATGGAGCGTTGTTATGTCATAATGCCTTTTGGAACACTTATGGTGAAGTTAGAGTATCAGCAACCATAACAGAATTTATTTATGTAGATGATATAATTAATGATGGAACTTATATTTTAAATTTACAAATAGCTCCCATTGAAAATGACGCTTCACCAAGTAAACCAACAATATATAAGGTTATTTATAGTTAATATTTAAGCTTATTTATTTATTTGGAATAGTCTTAATAATTATAAGATCTTTATTATATTTAGTAAATAGGTAAACACAATTTTCGTATAAATTCATTAGTCTATCTATAATTGCAATTCATCTATATTAATTGTCATATTCATCGAATAATTATTGTTTTTTATCTAATTAAAAATATTTTGTGTTTTCAAAAATAATTTATGAAAGTAGAATTAAATGTTTTATTAATTGAGGATGATACTATTGAAGTTATGAAACTCAATAGAACAATCACTAAACTCAAATTGAATCACAAAATTGTTATTGCTAATAATGGTGAGGAAGCTTTAAAGACTCTCAAAGTAGATAATTTTCTTCCAGATATTATTTTGCTTGACTTAAATATGCCCAAAATGAATGGGATTGAATTTTTGTCAATTCTCAAAAGCGATGAAAATCTTAGATACATTCCAGCTATAATATTAACTACCTCTAAAAATCAAAAGGATCTACTAGAATGTTACAAAATAGGTATAGCAGGTTATGTTTTAAAGCCTCTTAAATATGAAGATTACATTTTGAAAATTCAGAATCTTCTTGATTATTGGAGTTGTAATGAATTAATTTTAAAATAATGAAAGGTATTGTTTTTACTGAATTTTTGGAACTTGTAGAACAAAAATTTGGTTTAGAAATGGTTGATAGGATTATCACACAGTCTGACCTCGGGTCTAAAGGAATTTATACTGCAATAGGAACTTACGAGTTTTCAGAGATGCTGCAGTTACTTCAAAATTTACATGATAATACAGGTATTGAAATTGACGATTTACTAAGGATTTATGGTGAGTTTTTTTTCTCTGTTCTAGAATCAAATTACGGTCAACTAATTGCCAAGTACTCGTCGCCTTTAGAGATGTTAGCTTCAATAGAAAAACATATTCATGTTGAGGTTCAAAAAATTTATCCAGATGCTTCTCTACCCACTTTTGATGTTGTTTCTTTAAAAGACAATAGTCTTGAAATGATATATAAATCAGATAAAGCCATGCATCATTTCGGATTAGGTTTAATGACTAAAACCTTTGAGCATTTTGATAAAAAAGCAAATATAATACTCGAAAAAATTAAGCCTGACGGTACTGAAGTTAGATTCTTGATTGAAGAAATTTAATGAATCATAGTGAGATAGACATATTAAAAAGAGCACTCAAAAGAGAAAAATTAGCTCGAAAAAATGCTGAAAAAATTCTTGAGGAGAAATCAGCAGAATTATATCACCTGTCTTCACGTTTAAAAGAATCAAATTTTGTAATCAATAATATTGCCAAATCTATTCTTGGAAAAACAAATTATTACGATATAGCATGGGAGATACTTATTAATATTGCTAATTATCTTGATACTGAGGATTGTGTCATTTACTTGATAAATGAAGAAACTAATTCGATGGAACAAATTGCTGCATACGGTAGTAAGGTAAAAGATAAAGAAATATTAAATCCTCTAGTTATACCAATAGGTGAGGGGATTGTAGGATCTGTTGCCAAATCTGGAATACCTGAGCTAATTCATGACACTTCTAAAGATTCTAGGTATATAAAAGATATAGAATACAATTATTCAGAAATAACAGTACCAATAGTTGTGGAGGGGCATATAATTGGTATTATAGATTCTGAACATCCAGAAAAATACTTTTTTAATGAAGGGCAATTAGTTACGTTGATTAATATCTCTAGAGTAATTGCAATGCAATTAAATAATGCAATAAGTCTTGAAAAAAGGAAAGAAGCAGAAGGGAAGTATATTAAAATAAATAAAGAGTTGGCAAAAAAGAATGAGGCTTTAGAGGAATACGCTCATATTGTTTCCCATGATCTTAAGTCACCTCTAAGGAGTATTAGTGCATTATTGTCATGGATAAAAGAAGATAATGAGGAGTTGTTAAACGATAGCTCAAAAATTTATTTTGATAATATTGATAAGTCTCTGGAACATATGGAGAACCTCATTTCAGATGTTCTTATTTATTCCAGTATAAGTTTTGAGCAAATCAAGTTTACATCAATCGATATTAAAAAACTTTTAAATGAAATTGTTGAGTACATTTTTGTTCCTGAACATATTACTATTCAAATAGGCGCAATGCCTCCCCAAATTAAAGCCGATTATACTCAGTTCAAACAACTTTTTCAAAACCTAATAACCAACGCTGTTAAATTCATTGATAAGGATGAAGGGAAGGTGAAAATTCTTTATGAATCAGATGAACTTTTCTATAAATTTTCAATATCTGACAATGGAATTGGGATTGATGAAAAATACCATCATAAAATTTTCAATGTGTTTCAATCCTTAACCAAAGACACAAAATCCTCTGGAATAGGATTATCAATTGTAAATAAAATTGTTAATCTTTATGGAGGAAAAATTTGGTTAGAGAGTAAACTTGGAGAGGGAACTACATTTTTTTTTACAATCAAAAAATAGGCTTTAATAAAATGTATTAAGTATCTCATTTTGAGTTTAAACTAAAAAATTGGACGAAAAATACTTAAGTATCTGTTAATTAAATATTTGTTTATATAAAAAAAAACAATAGTTTTATAAAATACTGTTTAATTTCGTTAAAGTGAATTTTTAAAATTACTATTGTAACCATATATACAATTCATGGAAAAACCTGATTTATCATATTTAAATTCTTTATCTGGAGGAGATAAATCATTTGAAAATAAAATTTTAGAAGTAATTCGAGAAGAGTTTCCAGGTGAATTAAATGAGTATACGGAAAACGTTAAGAACCAAAAACTTAAATTAGCTGCTGAAAATGTTCACAAACTTAAACATAAAATCAGTATTTTGGGTTTGAAAAAAACTTATGCTTTGGCTGTAAAACACGAAGATTTATTAAAAGCATCAAATACATCATTAGTTGAGGATTTTGGTGCTGCTTTAGATATATTAACTGACTACATAAACAAAATTTAAAAAAAATGAATTGTATAATTATAGATGACGAATCGACAGCTAGATTAATTATTAATCAACTGTGTTCTAATATTGACAATGTTAAAGTTGTTAATGAGTTTTCTAATGCGATTGAAGCTATAAAATATTTGAATCATAATGAAGTTGATTTGATTTTTTTAGATATCCATATGCCAGATTTTACGGGTTTTGACTTCATACAAACTCTTAAGAATCCACCTCAAGTAATTTTAACAACCTCTGATAACAATTTTGCAATTGAGGCTTTTGAATACAATTGTATAGTTGATTATTTATTAAAGCCTATTTCTTTCCCAAGGTTTGAAAAAGCCATATCTAAGGCTGAACAAGGCTATAATAATTCAAAAGTAAATGGAATTAGTGTTCAAGATTCGTCTGAGAATGATTTGTATGTTAATATTGACAGAAGATTAATAAAAATTGATATTCCAAGCATCTATCTTGTAGAGGCAAAAGGGGATTATATTAACGTAAAAACATCAGAACAAAATTATACCGTTCATTCTACTCTAAAAAAGATTGAAGAAAAATTACCTGATCACTTGTTTTTAAAAGTTCACAGATCTTACATCATAAATGTTAAAGAGATTATTGACATAGAGGATAATAGTGTTTTAATAAAAAAGGATTTGGTACCTGTAAGTAGGTCCAATAGGCCCGAGTTGATGAAACGATTAAATTTATTATAATTTATTAAGGCCCAGCTTTTAAGCTGGGTTTTTTATTTGACGGCTATTTTAATCTATTCATTGGATAAAAAGCGTATCTAATCGAATATTAAGTACTGGTTTCCAATTGATTGATATATTTATGTTTAACAATTAAAACTAAAGTCAATGAAGGTTGGAATAATTATTCCTTGCAGTGATGTAGAAGACAAAATTTCCGTGAGTCAATTTACGGATTTCATAAATACAGAATCGGGTTATCACCTATGTTTTGTAAATTTTGGAAGTAAAGACAATACACTTTCTTTGTTGCATGAATTGGAAAATGAGGTAGGGGATTTAGTAAGTATTTTAGATGTTAAAAGAAACAAAGGACTTGTGTCTGCAATTAAGGCAGGTGTCAGATTTTTGTTTAATAAGAGTGAAATTGATTCTATAGGATATTTTAATGAGGAGCTACCAAATAGTTTTGATGATTTCAAAAAAATTATTTTGTCTGTTTCTACAAAAGAAGCTTCCTTAATTCACGGATTTAGAAGAAATATTAACGGCCAAAGTGAACGTGATTTACTTCGTAGTATTTCTGTATAGCTAACTAACTATTTTATGTAAAACCCTCAATACTGAGGGTTTTTTTAATTTTCCCCGTATAGTAATTCGTATTGATAATAAAAATCAACTATGGTTTCAATGCCTTTACAGAAATTCCAAATACCAAAGTGTTCATCTGGAGAATGAATTGCATCTGAATTTAAACCAAACCCCATTAAGATAGACTTACTCTCAAGAATTTCTTCAAATAATGCAACAATAGGTATACTTCCTCCACTTCTTTGTGGAATTGGTAATTTATTAAAGGTATTTTGGTATGCTTTTGATGCAGCTTGATAAGCTATAGTATTTGTAGGGGTAACGTATCCTTGTCCTCCATGATGTGGTTTAACTTTCACTCGTACTCCTTTTGGAGCAATACTTTCAAAATAATCTTTAAAAATATGAGTTATACGCTTCCA
>ERZ802830.4562-NODE-4562-length-11029-cov-13.3163_pt1 | contig 11029 bp, 8 predicted proteins | sample MGYA00345654_ERZ802830 | MGnify/ENA primary metagenome ERZ802830 (study PRJEB30503, sample SAMEA104212375) | marine metagenome | biome: Westerlies Biome; feature: [SRF] surface water layer (ENVO:00010504) within the epipelagic zone...; material: water...
GCTTTTAATCCAATAAAATCCAAAATGAATACTGCAATTCTTATAAATCCTTCATAGGGAATATGAAGAAGTATTAATGGTCGGAGAGTCACAAATCTTCTAAAAAGATCAAAATTGATTTTCAAGTTTGGCTTTAAGTCTTCTTTTTTCCAAGACTGGCGATATAAAGAATGAGACCACCATGACGCTACATTGGAATATGCCTTGTTTCTATTTTGTTTTTGAGGACTATGATTAGTACAAATATGATCTATAATTGTTAAAATTTCCTTGTATGCACTACCACTTTTGTTTGCGAGTGATCTTTGTGTTTTGTCGTGGACCCTGAAGTAGTTTAATGTCTCTGGAATATAGCATATATCGCCATTTTCAAGGAGTTTAATATAAAACATCCAATCACCATTGAGTTTCCAATTTACCGGTGCTCCACCAACCTGATCATAAGACCTTTTTCTAATAAGTGCTGCAGAGGCATTGGGTATAATGTTATGGATTAACATAAAGTTTTCAATTTCATTTATGCCATTGTTTACATATGAGTTATTCCATCGATTTGTTTTGAAAATTTTGTGATAATGTACATTAAAATTATGCAGATGTTTCCCCGATTTTTCCACTAGCATACTCTGAGAAAACGCTATTACGGCATTTTGATTTCTTTCTAGTTCCAGTACTAATTTTTCGAGAAGATCTGGTTCAGCCCAGTCGTCACTCTCAGCAATCCATAAGTATTCTCCTCTTGCGAGTTCAACACCTTTATTCCATTGGGCGAAAGTGCTTCCACTATTTTTTTTGTTTGGAAAGTATTGAAAGTTTTTATGATTTTTTGCCCACTTTTTTAATGTCACTTCCGATTTGTCGGTTGATGCATCATCTAGAAGTATGACTTCAAAATCCTGAAAAGATTGGCGAGAAATACTTTCTAAACGCTTATTCAAATAGTCTGCGTGCATATAATTTGGTACTATTACGCTAACTTTTGGTGTAACTTTCTGCATACCCCGAATTTACATTACCTTCAGCTTTCTATGCGCACAGTAATTTATGGATTGCCAAAAAGTGGCACGACGTATCTTTTCTCTTTGCTTGCTCAGGCAATGTCAAGGGATAAAAAACTTGTTGAATCTTTCGAGCCCAGGAGTAAAGACGAAAATAATCGACTTCATCGCCATGATGGTCAATTTTGGGATGAGTCTGAAAACATGTTAGTTAAAATCTTATATGCAGATGCAAACAAGAATTCAGGTTGGGAAGGAGCTCAGGCCAAAAAATCATTTGATTATTATGATAAAAAAATATTTTTGATTCGTGATCCAAGAGATCGTTGGATTTCGGCATTTTTTTATCGCTGGTTTTATCGTCATAATCCTGCTAAAAAAGATTTTGAAAGGGCTCTAGCTTTATCCCAGAAAAAAGAAAAGAATCCGAATCAAGTGCCATTTCACAAATTATTGAGTTCAGATCCCCAAGTACTTAAGAATTGGGCTAAGGAGTACACTCATAATTTACATTTCTTAACGGATTTCATTAATGGTCTTAAACTTAATGGTTGGTATATCCTGAAATATGAAGATTTAGTTGACAAGAATTGGAAAGATCTTGAAGAATATTTAGGATTTTCTTTGGAGTTAGAGCATGATATCCGTAAGAGTTTTAAACATGTTAGTAGAACTAATCAATATGGAAATTGGCGCCGCTGGTTCACACTTGAAGATGTGATTTTTTTTACCCCCATATTCAATAATTTTTTACAAAGTCACGGCTATGATTCAGTTGATTGGGATTTGGAAAAAATCAATTCTTTGCCAAGTGTTGAGGGCTCGGACTATATGAAAAAGCTTTTTTATCATAAAAATGGACCCAATTCATATTCAAAAAATATACTCGGAGAACTGAAGAGATTTATTTGGGGAAATTCCATTCGTGTGGAATAAACACTCCGTTTTTCTTAGAATTGAATTCATCACCTCCTTCAATATAATGGCCTCCGTGAACCTCAAATTTATAGGCCACTCTTAGATCATCGCAAACAATTCCTCTCTCAATGGCTCTAATGTCAGCATAATACTTTCCTTTCATCCAAGGAAGTTTCTCAATGCGGATTTCTATATCTCCACTTGCAGGCAAAACAGTTGGTCTAAAATTATTACTGTGCATTGATAGTGGAGATAGGAATCTACCATCTTCGCCATTTATACTTATTTTAATATTAAAATCTTTAAGGTCTTCCACCCCTTCATATGCAATATGTAATATTGCCGGCTTTCCAGTTTCTAGAATCTCTGTCTTCCATTTGACTTTTGTTATTCGAACTTTCCCTGAACCCTTTCTGTCTTTTCTTTTTGATAAATCAATAGGGTTAACAGCATTTGTGGAGTTCCGAATATAAGTCTCACATATTTTTTTACTATCACCAAATTGGGTTAATTCTCCTTGTTCTAACAATATCGCTTTTGGGCATAATTGCTTTAGCGCGAATAAATTGTGAGAAACAAAAATAACGGTTCTTCCATTTTGGTTTATCTGAAATTCCATATTTCGAAAACATTTTTCTTGAAAACTACGATCTCCTACTGCTAGAATTTCATCTACAATTAGAATGTCAGAGTCTAGGTGCGCTGCAACTGAAAAGCCCAAACGAACCTTCATTCCACTTGAGTAATGCTTGATGGGTTGATAAATATAATTTTCACTAATTCCTGAAAATTCAATTATCTGACTAAGTTTTTTTTGAATCTTTTTTCGGTTCATTCCATTTAATGCAGCACTTAAATAAATATTTTCGATGCCTGATAAATCTGGATGAAAACCAGTTCCTACTTCAAGTAAACTCGTTAATGACCCTCGATACTTAAAACTTCCCGTCGATGGTTTTGTTAAACCTGAAAGTATCTTTAAAAGGGTAGATTTCCCTGCTCCGTTGTGCCCAACAATTCCCAAGGCAGTTCCTGTTTCTATGCTAAGGTCGATATTTTTCAAGGCCCATGATTCTGAACTCTTCAGGTAATATTTTTTGCCCAAGTTTTTGATTTGAATTGCGATGTTATCGGAAAGGCTCATAAAGTATCAACCATTTTATTTTCAGCATATCGAATCGCAATAAATCCGCTTACAAATAACAAAAAAACCATAATAAATGAAATATAAATATTCTCATTCCATAATTCTGTTTTTAGCCATAAAGAGCGAAACCCGTCTGATATCGCGACCATTGGGTTTAAGTATAAAACCCAGATATTTTCTCCTAATGAAGAATTGAATCTTGAGGACGGATATGCAATTGGGCTGAGTAAAAATAATCCCTGAATTAATAAGGGAAGAATAGCTAGCCAGTCACGAAAACGTGTTGATATTGCAGCAATCCAATAAGTAACGCCGAGAGCTGCAAAAATTGTACAAGAGGAATAAAATAAAAAATCAAACACCATAAAATCCCATACGCCTAATTTAACTCCCCTGAAAACATAGTACATTACAGAGGCAACTCCAAAGTCTAGTAGGCCGACCAGAACTTTGCTTAAGGGTAATGCTTGTCTAGGAAATGCAACCTTAGATATTATATGCTGATTATGAACCAAACTAGGAGAGCCCTGCAATATAATTTGCTGCATTAATAGCCACGATGGAAGGCTTGCAAATGCATATATTGAGTAATCAATACCATCAGGTGCTTGAATTTTCACAATCCATGAAAAGACAATGAGTATTAGGCCTGCGGCTAACAAAGGCTGACCAATTGACCAAAACCATCCTAGCCGAGTTTGAACATAACGTAACTGAAGGTCTCTTCGAGCAAACGCATAGGCAACTGAGTAGACTTTTTTAAAGTCATAATTCCTAAGACTTAGAAAGGAATCGGTTGATGAAACTGAGTGAATCTTTTTACTCATATCTAAGGGCTTCTATGGGGTCTAGTCTTGCAGCTTTTTTTGCTGGGTACCAACCTGAGACTACACCAACAAAAAATGAAACAATAAATGCCAACCCAATCCATTGGAAAGGAATGACTATCGGAGTGTTGAGAACAAAAGCCAACCCATTTCCAACAAGCAGTCCAAATACTATTCCAATAATGCCGCCAGCAAGACTAACTAGTATTGCTTCAAATAGGAATTGGGTTATTATGATTTTTTCACTTGCTCCTAAGGCCTTTCTTGTTCCTATTTCACTTGTTCTTTCGGTTACGGAGACAAGCATAATGTTCATTAGGGAAATGGATGCACCTAAAAGAGTTATAAATCCTATTAAACCTGCTCCTATACTAACAGATTTTAACGAGTTTATAAGGATGCTAGATAGGTTATCGGCTCTTCGAATATTAAAATTATTTTGCTCGCCCGGGCTTAATTTTCTTATTGAACGCATAGATGATATTGCTTCATTAATAGCTGCTTCCATTTTTTCAGGACTTGGCGCTAAAACACTGGTGACAATCGATGAACTAGAGGATCCAAAATCTTTCAAGCCAGTCATAAGTGGTAAATAGATAAGATTGTCACTAGCCATAAAGGAGCTGTTCCCTTTTGGTTTTGTTACTCCAATTACTTTATAGGATTTCCCATTTATACGAATCATTTTTGCAATTGCCTCGGAACTATTTTTAAATAGTTTTTTACTTACGTCTGGACCTATTAATGCTACGGATCTAGCTTCTTTTTGTTCAACGCCAGAAAAATATCGACCTTCTAATATTTCGATGCTATTTACTCGTGCGAAATTTAAATCGATTCCTTGAACCCTCACATTAGGATTAGATTCTTTTTCCTGATATCGGATTGTCGCAGTCCCGAGAAGGTCATCACTTAAACTCGTTGGAAGCCCCTTTTTGCTTAATTCCTTTTTTAGATAATTTGCCGTTTGAATAGGAATTTGAGGCTGTCTTTTTTGTCTTGTTCCATTTCTACCAACTTCTAGAATCATTCCTCCGCTTTGAATACTGAAAGTATTTGCGCCCATTGTAGTGAATTGACCTGAAATACTACTTTCCATAACAGAAGTAGCTGTTAACATCCCTACAAGTGCCGTAATTCCAGTAGCAATTATCAGAGCTGTCAATGTGGCTCTAAGCGATTGAGAGCGAAGAGATTGATAAGCCATTACGATGGATTCGATTGTAATTTTTTGATAAAATTTTAACATATAATTTTCAAAGGTAGTGCTAGGTTGCAAGGACTTTTGCAAATTTGCATAATAATGAAAATAAATAAAATTTTTTGGATCACTCTTATTTATATGTTGCTTTTGACTCCGGTTAAAGCTCAATATGTATATGTTGACATCCCGGATACAACTCTTGAAAAGAATGGAGATTTTTTTGATTTGGATGTAAATAATGATTCAATATTAGATTTCAGGTTTACCCAATATCGAGATACGGGCTCTACAGGCTTAATTGATCACTCAATTATATCGCCGTTTGATTCTTCAGGATCTGCTCTTCACGGACAACAACGAGGTTTTTTCTTTTATGCAGATAAGCTCCAAGTGGGGGATGATATTTCGCTGACCTCCTCTTCATGGCAAGGTTTTTCGCCTAATGATTATTTTGGAACTATTGAATATAGATTTGACAGCGTCTCTGATCCAAATTCACAATGGAAAAACAATAAAGAGGGTTATATCGGTGTCAGTGTTGTGAATAAAGATTCTTTACAATTTGCCTGGGTTAGGGTTCAGGTAGAGGATGGTCAGCGTATAATTTTAAAGGATTATGCGTATCAACAAAAATTAGATAGCTCAATATTTGCGGGTCATTTATGGATTTCTATTGAAAGTAATTATTTATCAGGTTACATGGGTTTTGTCTCAAAGGATAAATTAATTTTAATTCGACCTGAAAATTCTTTGGCAGCTAGAACTAGCATTTATAACTCAGATGGTAAGATTCTTATCTCGGGAAATTGGGTTGGGTCTGAGTGGTCTATGCCGATTCATATTTTTAAAAGTAGTTTTATAACTGTCGTATCCGAGTCGATAGATGGAATATGGGTAGAAAAGATCTTTATTGCCCAGTAAAGAATGCAAATTTATGGTTTGAGCAGTAGTACAATTAATGACCTCTTGCTATAAGCCCATCAAACTAGCTCTATTTTCGTATTTTTGTCAATATAAAGACAAATCATAACATTTATTTTAATAAAACATATGATTTTTAAAAACATTATTGCTTTTTATGAGTTTCTATAAAAATTATTGTAAAGACATCGAAGAACGAAGTGTTCAAGGGCTTAAACCCAAGCCCATTGATGATGCAGATTTATTAATAGAAATAATAAAAGATATCAAAGATGTAAAAAGCTCTTTGAGAAAAAAATCATTGGACTTTTTTGTCTATAATGTTTTACCAGGAACAACAAGTGCAGCAAGGGTAAAAGCTAATTTTTTAAAAGAGATTATTCTTGGTAAACATATAGTAGAAGATATTAATATCACATTTGCTTTTGAGTTATTATCACATATGAAAGGTGGGCCCTCGGTTGAGGTTTTAATTGATCTCTCTCTTAAGAAAGATTTGGATATCCAGAGAAAAGCTGCTGATGTTTTAAAAACTCAATTTTTCTTGTATGATGACGATATGAATCGTCTAAAGAAAGCATATGAAAATGGCAATAATATCGCAAAAGAGGTTTTAGAAAGTTATGCTAATGCTGAGTTTTTCACCAAACTTCCCGATATAGATGAGGAAATAAAAATTGTCACTTATGTTGCAGGAGAGGGTGACATATCTACAGATTTGTTGTCTCCTGGCAGTGATGCTCACTCGAGGTCAGATAGAGAGTTGCATGGTAAATGTATGTTTGAACATAACACTGAAAAACAAAACGAGCTTTTACTTCTTCAAGAGAAATATCCTGATCGACGGGTAATGTTAATCGCGGAAAAAGGGACAATGGGTGTAGGTTCCTCAAGAATGTCAGGAGTCAATAATGTAGCGCTTTGGATTGGTAAGCAGGCAAGTCCTTATGTGCCTTTTATAAATTACGCCCCAATAGTAGCCGGGACAAATGGTATTTCTCCAATTTTCTTAACAACCGTGGATGTAACAGGAGGTATTGGTATTGATCTGAAAAATTGGGTTAAGAAAAAATATCCTAATGGGTCTGTAGTACTTGATGAAGATGGAGAAGCAATTTTGGAAGAGGTTTACTCGATTAAAACAGGTACTGAACTTACCATAAACACAAAAGAAAAAAAGTTGTTTAAAGGTGATTTAGAGCTTTGTGATATTTCTTCTTCATTCACGCCTCAGAAACTTGAATTTATGCGGGCGGGAGGATCATATGCAATTGTTTTCGGAAAGAAGCTTCAAACATTTGCTTCAAAAACTCTCGGGATTAAATCTCCAGAAGTATTTGCGTCATCTAAAGAGGTTTCAAACGATGGACAAGGTTTGACCGCTGTAGAAAAAATCTTCAATAAAAATGCAGTTGGGTTAAGCTCAAATAAAATCTTGCATGCCGGTTCTGATGTCCGTTTAGAGGTTAACATTGTGGGTTCTCAAGACACTACTGGCCTAATGACCTCTCAAGAGCTGGAAATGATGGCAGCCACTAAAATTTCCCCTATTATTGACGGTGCGTATCAATCTGGATGTCATACAGCTTCAGTTTGGGATAGGAAAGCTCAGGAGAACATCCCAAGGTTGATGAAGTTTATGCATGATTTTGGTTTGATTACTGCTCGTGATCCTGAAAACAAGTATTTTCCTATGACAGATGTAATTCATAAAGTTTTAAATGATATTACCATTGACGATTGGGCGATAATTATTGGTGGAGATTCTCACACAAGAATGTCAAAAGGAGTGGCATTTGGCGCAGATTCGGGAACTGTCGCTCTTGCCCTTGCGACAGGTGAAGCAAGTATGCCCATTCCTGAATCTGTGAAAGTTACCTTCAAGGGCAAAATGCAGAGTGGCACGGACTTTAGAGATGTTGTTCATGCCACTCAATCTCAAATGCTTGATAATTTTGATGAAAATGTTTTTCAAGGTAGAATTATCGAGGTGCATATTGGGACCTTGCTTGCTGATCAGGCATTTACTTTTACAGATTGGACTGCTGAAATGAAAGCAAAGGCATCTATTTGTATCTCTCAAGATGACACCCTTATAAAATCTCTAGAGATTTCTGAGGAAAGAATTGAGATCATGATTAAAAATGGAATGGATAATAAATCTCAGGTTCTTCAGAGGCTCATAAATAAAGCTGATAAGAGAATTGATGAGATTAGAACTGGAGAAAAGCCCGCCTTAACTCCTGATCATAACGCTAAATATTATGCCGAGTTTGAAGTAGATTTAGATATTATTGGACAACCTATGATCGCTGATCCTGATGTTCACAATGAGGATGTCTCCAAAAGGTATACTCATGATGCTATAAGACCACTTTCTTATTATCAAGGAAGTAAAAATATCGATCTTGGCTTTGTTGGATCGTGCATGGTTCATAAGGGTGATCTGAAGATAGTTTCTAAAATGCTCAAAAACTTAGAGGCTAAGAATGGATTAGTTGAGTTCAATGCTCCTTTAGTTGTTGCTGCTCCGACATATAATATTATTGATGAACTCAAAGAGGAAGGCGATTGGGATATTCTCTCAAAATATTCCGGATTTGAGTTTGATGACGATGCACCTAAAAATGCTCCACGTACTGAATATAAAAATATGATGTATCTCGAGAGACCGGGATGTAATCTTTGTATGGGAAATCAAGAAAAAGCTGCAAAAGGTGATACTGTTATGGCTACCTCTACACGTTTATTCAAAGGACGTGTAGTCGCCGACTCAGATCGTAAAAAAGGAGAGTCATTACTCGGCTCTACACCAGTTACGGTTCTTTCTGCAATACTCGGAAGAATACCGACATTAGAGGAGTACAGTGCTGCTGTTGAGGGTATTAATTTAACTAAATTTGCACCTCCAAGTAAGAAAATGTGTTCTTAACAATTCTTTCGCTTAATTTTTTTTGATTTGGTATTCATTCTATTTGTCAAATCATAGTTATTTCTTGCACAGTTATGTATTTATAAAAACATAAACATGGATATTTGATGTTTTAGCCATTTGCTTTTTTATACCTTGGGCAAAAATCCGATTATGGCTATATCAAGTGATTCCAAAACCCAGTTGGGTTGGGCGATGTATGACTGGGCAAATTCTGCATACAGTCTTGTTATTAGTACCGCAATATTCCCAATTTATTATGCTGCTGTTATGGATGGTGGCGGAAAGACTGAGTTTTCCTTTTTTGGCGGTAATATTTCTACTACAGCTGCATATACTTTTGTGGTTGCTGCAGCATTTTTAACAATTAGTTTGATAACCCCGTATCTCAGCGCTTTATCTGAAGTTTCAGGAAGGAAAAAGTCATTTATGAGAGTTTTCATTTACTGCGGTTCAATGGCTTGTGCAGGGATGTATTTTTTTACTGAAAGCTATATGTGGTGGGGGCTTTTATCGCCATATCTAGCCTCATTATGTTTCAGTGGGAGTTTAGTCTTTTATAATTCTTATTTACCTGAAATAGCTCAGATTGAGGATCAAGACTCTCTAAGTGCTCGAGGTTTTGCTTTGGGATATTTGGGTAGTTCCTTAGTGTTAATATTATCCTTAGTATTTATTCAAAACCCAGATTGGCTTGGAACTAATGATGTTGCATTAGTCACAAGGTTAAGTTTTGTTTTTGTTGGTATCTGGTGGCTTCTTTGGGGCGAATTTTCTCTCTATCGGCTGCCTTCTGGTGTATCAATTTTGATGGAAAAAAATAAAGGATATGTCATAGAAAGTTATCGCCGTTTGTTTTTAATTGTAAAAGAATTCAAAAAAATTGCTGGTTTAAATAGGTTTTTATTGGGTTTTTTCTTTGCTTCAGCAGGTGTGCAAACTGTTATTTTAATTGCTTCTTTATTCGGTACAAAAGTTCTTGGTCTTGATTCTAGCTCTTTAATAATGACTATATTACTTATTCAATTTGTTGCCATTTTGGGGTCTTGGTCGTTTGCAAAGCTTTCTGATCGGTTTGGAAATATTCGAAGTTTGATTTTAGCGTGTTTATTATGGATGGTTATTTGCATTTTAGCTTTTTTTGTAAATTCTCCGATACAATTTTATCTCCTTGGCTCCGCAGTAGGATTGGTGATGGGTGGTTTACAATCCCTTGGGCGATCAACCTTTTCTAAAATGCTACCACCCGAGGACGAACATGTTACTTATTTTAGTTTTTTTGACATTGCGGAAAAATTAGCTACTGTTTTGGGAATGGTGGCTGTTGGTTGGGTAGAAACAGTAACAGGCAATTTGCGATTATCACCCTTAGTTCTCTCTATATTTTTTATGATTGCGATGTTTTTATGGTACGGAGTGAATAAATTTTATAGATCGAAAAAGAACTTTGGTTAAGATTAAACGTTTTGATGTAATGAAATTTTTCGCACCTACTGAAATTTCTAGGTTTCTCTTTTTAACTATTTTTAGTTTATTCTGCGTTGGATGCTACTATGATAATATCGAAACAAAGTACAACCAGTCTGGATGTGATTTGACTAGTATTTCCTGGACTAGTGACGTAAAGCCATTAGTTGATCAATTTTGTGTCGCATGTCATCAAGGCAGCTCCCCTGCAGCGGGGTTGTTGCTCGAAGGCTATCAAGATGTTAAGGCCTCGGTTTTACAGGGTGAATTTTCAATTCGAATAAATAAACCTTCAAGTGATCCCTTAAAAATGCCACCCAACGCTCTTATAGACTCTTGCTCAATTGAAAAAATAAATATTTGGATAGCCAACGGTGCACTCGAAAACTAAACGATTATGAAATATATTCTTGCATTACTGATTTTTTTTCTATCAATATCAAAACTATTTTCTCAGGAACCTAAAAGGTTGGTGTCTAAAGACTCTTATGTTCATATTTATTCATACACACCAATCGAGGATATTGAAGCTTTTTTAAATGATGGCATGGCAATATTAGATCCAGAAAAAAGGGAATTAGCTTATGTTTTGAATATTCAATCTTTAACTTTTAA
>ERZ802830.4563-NODE-4563-length-11028-cov-6.15456_pt1 | contig 11028 bp, 11 predicted proteins | sample MGYA00345654_ERZ802830 | MGnify/ENA primary metagenome ERZ802830 (study PRJEB30503, sample SAMEA104212375) | marine metagenome | biome: Westerlies Biome; feature: [SRF] surface water layer (ENVO:00010504) within the epipelagic zone...; material: water...
TCACACATTCTTGATCGACGAAGAAGGCAAGATCGAAAAGATTTACCTCAAAGTGAAAGCCGCCCCCATGGCGGACACACTGCTCACCGATCTGGGTTTGAGCTGAGCCCCCCGGAGAGTTCCATCAATCCCTCCAGTTGAAGATCACTCGACACATGCACCGGGTCGCTGGCGTGGCTGAGTTGCGGCGCCAGTAACTGCGCATCACCCCCACACAGCCAGAGCACCCCCCCCGCACAACGCTGGGCTTGTTGGATCGCAGCCACAAGCCCCCGCACAACGCCTTGCTGCATGGCGGCAACCGTGTTCTGCGGAAACGGATCGTTCTGATCAGGCCAAGCCAGGGTTGAGGGCAAGGCTGCTGTGCCCTCGGCCATCGCCCTGAGCTGCAGGCGGTATCCAGGGATCAGCTGGCCACCGCGGAAACATCCATCTGCATCAAGCACGGTGATGCTGAGCACGGTGCCTGCATCCACCACGGTCAGCCCTTGCGAACAATCATGTTCGAGATGCTGGCTCCGTCTCCAGGCCTGCCAACTCCCAAGGGCCCGATCCACCCCCAACCAAGGCGGAGCGTGGTCAAGAGGAACATCCCGGGTTCGAATCCGACGATCATCCAACCGTTCCAGCGCCGCCGGTACGGGGCCCACGGCTGCCCAAACATTCAGAGCATCTCCGATGCGTTCGGGAGCTGGATCGGTGTGTTCAACGCTCCAACGTTCACCGTTGTGCTGCGCCCAGTGCCATCGACTGTTGCCGATCAACAGGGCTTGTCCGTCTCCACGGACCGACACGCTCAGATCCCCTCTCCCATCAAACCTTCCACCGCATCCTTGGGAAGATGGATGCCGCATTCCTGCTTCAGGCCACCGAAACGGGTGTCACGGCCACTGAGGTCACCACCATCCGGGCCACTGGAGTGCCAGTCACCCACCGTGGAATAGCCCTGCTCGAACAAGGGATGTTGCGGAAGATCGTTGGACTGCATGTAGTAGTAGATGTCCTTCTGGGTCCACTCCAGCAGTGGGCGCAATGACAGTCGCTCCCGGATCGGATCGAGGCATGTCATCGATCGGCGATGGTCCGTTTGCCCGCGTCGCACCCCACTGGCCCAGCAGTGGATGTTCAAGCTGTTAAGGGCCTGTTCCAACGGCTCGACTTTGCGAATCCGGTGATAAGTCTCCAGGTCCTGCACCTGACCGGATTCCCACAGCCTGCCGTGCATTGCCTCCATACGGGCGGGCGACATGGTGCTCTGGCAAACGGTGAGCCGAATGTTGAGACGCTCCGTGAGCATCTCGGCATAGCGGTAAGTCTCCACAGGCAGATATCCCGTATCCACCCAAATCACCGGAACCGAACGGCCCTCCGGCAGGCAGCTGAGCATGTGGAGGAGAACAGCCGATTGAATACCGAAACTGGTGGTCAAGCCAAACGCATCGCCGTACTGACCCACCCCCCAGGCCAAACGATCCTGCGGGCTGAGGGGCTCCAGACGTCGGCGCGCTTCAACGAGGGACTGCGATGGCATTGGTTGCGCAGCAGCAGTTTCCATTGGTACCGCCGTACGAACCATGGGCTCGGATCCCTCCTTCATCGGGCCATCTTCCCCTGTCATGGGTTTGTCCAGTCTCCCTATGGTTTTACAAACGGTGCGTTTCCCCATGCTTTCACCCTCGTCCTCTGCGGATGCCGCGGTGATTGTCGGGGGAGGGTTCGCAGGCCTCTTCACAGCTCTTGCCCTTCAAAACCAATGCCCCGGTTGTCCCATCGTTCTGATCGAACCTCGGGATCGATTTCTGTTTCAACCGCTTCTCTATGAACTGCTCAGTGATGAACTGCAGTGCTGGGAGGTCGCGCCGCGTTATGCAGAGCTGCTCAGCGGCACCATCTGCTGGATCCAAGACCGGGTCACCCGGATTGACCGCAGCACCAAAACCCTGACGCTGGCCTCCGGCGAACAACTGTCTTGGTCGCAGTTGGTGCTCGCGACCGGTTCCCAGAGCAATGATTTCGGGATCCCAGGCGTCAAGGAACACAGCTTCGGCTTCCGGAACTTGAACGATGTGAGCCGCCTTCGCCAACGAATGGATGCATTGCGGCAGCAACGCCCAAGCGATGCGGGCCTGATCATCGTTGGAGCAGGGCCTACAGGCGTTGAACTTGCCTGCAAATTGGCCGACCTGCTGGAAGGGGCTGCAAGCCTTCAACTGATTGAGCGGGGAGAAGAAATCCTGCCCGGGAGCTCGGCTTTCAACCGTGAACGGGCCCAGGCTGCCCTCGAAAAACGAGCGGTGGTCGTGCAGTGCAACACCCGGGTCCTGAACGTGACCGACACCACCGCAACCCTGTCCAATAACCAGAAGGTGATCCATGGCGGACTGATCTGGACCGCAGGGAGCAAGCCGACCATTCCCCCGATGACGCCGGAGCCCAGCCTCATCAACGGACGCATCCCTATCGCGGAGGATCTGCGCATGGACTGCGATGCGTCGATCTTCGCCCTCGGTGATGTCTCGACCTCAGAGCACGCATCGTGGCCTGCCAGTGCCCAAGTGGCCATGCAGCAGGGTGAGGCCACCGGAGCCGCGATTGCTGCGCTGCGACGCAACCAAAGCCCCACCCCCTTTCAATTCCAGGACCGTGGCGAAATGCTCAGCCTCGGCCTTGGTGATGCCACGCTGACAGGGATGGGCATCACGCTCGCCGGCCCCTTGGCCTTTCAGCTGCGCCGGGCGACTTACCTCACCCGCTTGCCAGGGAGATCACTGGGCCTCCGCTCCGCCGGTGCCTGGCTGCTGAGCCGTTGAAGCAATCCCACCTCGGCGGTCGCACCCGCGGATTGCGGCCCAGCCAGATCAGGCAATTGGAGCGTCTCAGCCATCGCCGACATCCTGAGGAGGGGAGCGGCGATCTCCTGAGCCTTGAGCGTCTGGCAGATCTGGTGGTGGAGCTCGAACTCGCGCTGCACCTCGTCATTGATGGACGTGGTCTCTGCCGCCTGCTCTGGCTCGGACCTCTGGCAGCCGGTGATTCACCCGTTCAGCACCTGCCTGAAACACCCAGACGCCAAAGCGGGGGGTGGCGACTGATCAGTTGCCCCTTCTCTCGCCAAGGGCTGAGCAGCGATGCTCAGGAATCGGTGATGGCGCTCGACCTTTCCCCCAGGCACTGGCTGCGTTTTGCTCCCATTCCCGCAGCGAACGGGACGCGCCAGGCCGAACTGCTGGTGCCGAATCCAGAACAGACCTCGGGTTGGCAGCGCGTTGAGCAGGGCGATCTCCGCCACCTCTGCACCCTCACACCGGCATTCACGTCACCGGCCCTTGCTGTGCCTGCTCACAGCCACGAACAGGTGCTGCTGCTCACGCTGATCAGCGGACAAACCGACCGCGACGATCGCGATCTCGCCGAACTTGAAGGCCTCGTGCGCAGCGCAGGGGCACAACCCGTTGCCGTGATTCGTCAGCGACTGGGACAGAGCCACCCCCAGACCCTCTGGGGAACCGGAAAACTGCAGGAAGCGGCTCTGGAGATCCGCCGCAGTCAGGCATCCCTGGTGATCACCGATCGAGAGCTGACGCCGGTTCAGGCCCGCAATCTTGAGCGGTTGCTCAGTTGCCCCGTCTCCGATCGCAGCGAACTGATCCTCGACATCTTTGCCCAACGGGCAGGCAGTGCGGCAGGACGCCTCCAGGTGGAACTGGCCCAGCTGCGCTACAGGCTTCCGCGTTTGCTCGGCCGCGGTCGCAGTTTGTCCAGGCAGGGGGGCGGCATCGGCACCCGAGGGCCCGGCGAAACGCAGCTGGAGAAGGATCGCCGGGCCATCAGCCGACGCATCGAGCGCCTGCTCCGCGACCAGCGTCAGCTGCAGGCCCATCGCAGCCGTTTGCGGGACCAGCGTCGAGGTTGTCCCAGGGTGGCTCTCGTCGGCTACACCAATGCAGGGAAGTCGAGTCTCCTCAACGCACTGTGCGGAAAACGAGAACGCGACAGAGTTCTGGCCGAGAACAAGCTGTTCGCCACGCTCGATCCCACCACCCGGAAGCTCGACCTGCCCTGCCCCGGTGATCGTCCGCAACGCCTGCTTCTCACCGACACCGTCGGATTCATCCGCGATCTGCCTGCGCCTCTGGTGGAAGCATTCCGCGCCACCTTGGAAGAGGCTCTCGATGCCGACCTGCTGCTCGTGGTGGTGGACCTCGCTGATCCTGACTGGCCCGGACAGCTCGAAACCGTGCACCGTCTCCTCGACGATCTAGGGAGCACAGCCCTGCGTCGGGTGGTGGCCAATCAGATCGACCGGTGCGAGGCCGAAGCCCTTGCCCATGTTCATGAGCTGGAGCCGGATGCACTGTTTCTCTCCGCGGTTCGAGGAGATGGACTGAAGGGACTCCAGCAGTGGCTGCGGGGGCAATTGTTCGATCCCAGGTCAGAATCAGCGCCAACAACGACGGACTGACCACCTCCATGGCTGAGTTGATCAGCGCGATGCAGAACCCCCACGCGCTGATCACCCTGGCCATTCTTGGCCTGGCGATCGTTTTGTTCATCTCTGGAGTCCTCGCTCCAGAGCTCACCGGACTTCTAAGCCTCGGTCTGCTGATGACATCCGGGGTGTTGTCACCACAGGAAGCCCTGGCGGGCTTTGGAAGCCCAGCCCTGATCACCCTGATGGGACTGTTTCCAGTGTCCGCAGCTTTGTTCAAAAGCGGAGCACTGGATCGACTCCGCGCCCTGATTGCCTCAGAGCGCATCCGCTCGCCCCGCCGGCTGATCGCGCTGATGGCATTTGTGATTGCACCCGTGTCGGGCGTTGTTCCCAACACGCCTGTGGTGGCATCGCTTCTTCCCGTTGTCGAAAGCTGGTGCCACCGTCGCGGGATCTCACCGTCGCGCGTGCTGTTGCCCTTGTCCTTCTCGACGGTTCTCGGCGGGACGCTCACGCTGCTGGGCAGCTCAGTGAACCTGCTGGTGAGCGATATCAGTGAGCAACTGGGCTATGGCTCTTTAAGCCTGTTCAGCTTCACCCTGATCAGCATTCCGGTGTGGATCGCTGGTGCGTTGTACCTCGTGATGGCACCGAGGGTTCTGCTGCCCGACCGCGCCAGCGATGGGGATGATCTGGTCGACACCTCCCAACGCAGCAGCTACAGCACCGAAGTGCGCATCCCGGCCGATTCGGAGTTGGTGGGCCGATCACTGCACAACAGCCGTCTGCAACGACGTTTTGATGTTGACGTTCTGGAATTGCAGCGGGGCGGAGAGCGACTGCTGCCACCCCTGGCGGATCGGCGCCTCGAAGCCGGCGATCATCTGCTGCTGCGGGTGACCCGCCTGGATCTCCTGCGCCTGCAGCAGGATCACACCATTCAACTGACCACCCAGGGGAGCAACGCAGGTTTCGATAACCCCTCGAGCCAGATCAGCGGCCAGAAAACGGTGGAAGTTCTGCTCCCGGCGGGATCAACACTGGCTGGAGCCAGCCTGCGGGAACTGCGCTTCCGGCAACGTCACAACGCAACGGTGCTCGCCCTGCGCCGCGGCCAAGAAACCGTGCAGGAACGGCTGGGGCAGGTGATCCTCCGCGAAGGAGATGTTCTGCTGCTTCAGGCTCCGATCGACTCGATCCGTGGTCTCCAGGCCAGCAACGACCTGCTGGTGCTGGATCGCCTGGAGGATGACTTGCCGACGGTGCGTCGCAAGCCGATCGCTGTGAGCATCGCCATTGCCATGCTGTTGCTCCCGACACTCACCCCCGTCCCCCTGGTTGCCGCCGCGCTGCGCGCGATGGCGGCCGTCGTGGCGACAGGCTGCCTCCGGCCCGGGGAACTGCAACGCTCGATCCGCCTTGATGTGATCCTGCTGCTCGGATCACTCACAAGCTTCAGTGTCGCCCTGCAGTCCACGGGTCTGGCGGATGCCCTTGCCCAAGGGCTCCAAGTCGGGCTGGACGGGTGGCCAACCTATGCCGCGTTGATGGTGATCTTCATCGGCACCACACTGCTCACCCAGGTGATGAGCAATGCCGCATCCGTCGCGCTTCTCGCCCCGGTGGCCGTGCAGCTGGCACCTGCTCTGCAGCTCTCCCCAACAGCCCTGCTGATCACCGTTCTGTTCGGCGCCAGCCAGTCATTCCTCACCCCAGTGGGTTACCAAACCAACCTGATGGTGTTTGGCCCGGGCCGGTACCGGTTCCTCGATGTCACCCGCTATGGGCTCGGGCTCACCCTGATCATGACCATCCTGGTGCCGCTTCTGATCCTCTGGCGTTACGGCGGATCCTGAACAACACTGGTCGGATCAACCACCAGCCTGTGCCGCTTCGAAAGGCCATTCAACGCAGCCAGGGCTGGCATCGCCGGCTCACCGTTCCCCAGTTCACCGTGGTGACCGGTTTGCTGGTGGTGCTGATCGGCACCCTGGTGTTGGCCACACCGCTGTGCTCCAGCAGCCGTGTTGGCCTCTGGGAAGCCCTGTTCACCGCCACCTCAGCGATCACGGTGACCGGACTCTCGATCATCGACATCGGCACAGATCTGACCAGCTTCGGGCAGGCGGTGTTGGCCCTCATGATCCTGGCCGGGGGCCTGGGACTGATGGCCATCACCACGTTTCTGCAGGGATTTGTGGTGCAAGGCACGGCTCTGCGCCGCCGACTGGATCGGGGCGAGGCCCTGGATGAATTCGGTGTCGGCGGCGTAGGGCGCACCTTCCGTGGCATCGCTCTCACCGCAACATTTGTGATCCTGCTGGGAGCTCTCGTGCTGTACAGCTTTGGGTTCAGCGACATCCCCAACCGCGGAGAGCGGCTTTGGGCTGCGCTCTTTCACAGCATCTCGGCTTACAACAACGCCGGGTTCGGCCTGTGGTCAGACAGCCTCGAAACGTACCGGAGCAATGCCGTTGTGAACCTTGTGGTGATGGTGCTGATCATCACCGGCGGCCTGGGCTGGCGGGTGACCAGCGACATCACCACCCAGGGATTCCGCATGCAAAGGGGGCGGCGCCGGTTGAGCCTGCATTCGCGTCTGGTGCTGCGCACAACGTTTCTGCTGATCGTTTGCGGTGCAGGAGGCCTGGCGTTAACGGAGTGGCTGAATCAAGGGGAGGTCTTTTCCGGCATGCCGTGGACGGAACGCTGGCTCACGGTGCTGTTCGAATCCGTGACAGCCCGAACAGCAGGATTCACGACCATCCCTCTCTCGCTTGAGACCATCACCGAATCAGGTCTGCTGCTGATGATGGCCCTGATGTTCATTGGAGCCAGTCCGGGCGGCACGGGCGGGGGCATCAAGACCACCACCGTTGCGGCTCTGATGGCAGCCACCCGATCCACCCTCCGTGGCCGAGATGCCGTGGTGATCCGCAACCGGACGATTGCTGACAAGGTGGTGCTCCGGGCCGTCGGTATCACCGTGGGCTCATTGCTTTTCATTCTTGCGATGGCCCTGTTGATCAGCATCGCCAGCAACCTCAACGGCCAGGATCCATTCACCTTCATGGAGATGCTGTTCACCTGTGTTTCGGCCTTTGCGACCGTCGGGCTCGACTTGGGGGTCACCAGCGAGCTCAGTCACTTCGGCCAAGCTGTTCTGATGGTGGGGATGTTCGTTGGCCGACTCGGAATCCTGTTGCTGCTGAGTGCGATCTGGGAGGCGATGACCCATGAGCAGTTCCACATGCATCGCCAGAATCGGATCGGTTACCCCAGCGAGGATCTGTATGTGTGAATGCAGCCAATCGGGAAGACAGCCATGAGGGAGTGGTGGCAATGGAGTCCGATCCAGGGCAGTGAGCGCCTTGGCTTCGCGATCATCGGGGTCGGACGCTTTGGAATTGCTGTCTGCCGTGAGCTCCTCCAGAACGGTGCGGATGTGCTCGCTGTGGACCGCTCGGAGCGAGCGGTGGATGAACTTCGTCAACTCGAGCCGAGCATCGAAGCCCGCGTGGTGGACTGCACCGATGAAGAATCGCTGCGTGAAGCCGGTGTGCTCGAGATGGGAACAGTGGTGGTGGCGATCAGTGAACCGATCGAAGCCAGCATCACGGCAACACTGATCGCGAAGGACAGTGATGGAAGTCGCGTCAAGCAGGTGATCGCGCGCGCAACAAGTGATCTGCACGAAAAGATGCTGAAGCGGGTGGGGGCCGATCGCGTGATCTTCCCCTCACGCATGCAAGGGGAACGCCTGGGTCTGGAACTGGTGCGCCCCAACCTGATGGAACGGCTGGCCCTCGATGAGCAGCACTGCATCGAAGAGATCAAGGTTCCAGAACCCTTTGTGGGAAGGTCTCTGCGGGATCTCAACCTCCGCAAGAACTTCCGGGTGAACGTGCTGGCGGCAGGCCCCCAGAGCAAGCTGATGGTGAATCCGCCCGCCTCCCATGTGCTGGAGGAGGGACATCTGCTTGTGGTGATGGGGCTTGTGGAGGATCTGCAGCGACTGCCGAAGGTCTGACGCCATGCGCTGCCTTGGCCTGATGAGCGGGACCAGCGCCGACGGTGTCGATGCCGTTCTGGCGGAGTTTCATGGCTCAGCACCAAGGCCAGAGTGGCGCGTGCTGCGGCATCGCCATCACCCGTATCCAACCGCTCTGAAGCGACGGATTGTTCATGCAGGCCAGGGAGAGTTGCTCGCCGCTTCGGCATGGCTTGATCTCGTTGAGGCCATTACCGAAGAGCAGGCGAAGGCGGCCTTGGCCTGCGATCCGAACGGGGAAAGCGAACTCGTGGGTTGCCATGGTCAGACCCTCTGGCATCGGCCTCCGCAACAGGGGCGACGGGGAGCCAGCTGGCAAGCGCTGCAGGCTCCACTTCTGGCCCAACTGCTCAACCGACCGGTGGTGCACGATTTCAGGGCCGCAGACCTCGCGCTGGCGGGCCACGGAGCCCCCCTCGTGCCGCGCGCGGACGCCGCCCTCATCGGAAGCATCGGAGGGTGGCGAGCTCTTCTCAACCTCGGTGGGATCGCCAATCTCACGCTGATTCCTCCAGCCAGCGGCCCAGACCGCCATGCCGATGTTCTGGGCTGGGACTGCGGGCCCGCCAACAGCCTGATCGACCTGGCCATGAGCCACTTCAGCAAGGGCAGCGTCGGTTTTGACCGCGATGGCGCAGTTGCAGCGCAAGGGCAGAGTGCTGAGCATTGGATCGGCCGTTGGCTTCAGGAGCCCTACTTCCAGAGGCCCTTTCCGAAATCCACCGGCCGGGAAGATTTCGGAACATCGGACCTTGATCAACGACTCGGGCAGCTCGGTGAACTGCCGGTTGAGGATGTTGTGGCAACCCTCACAGCCTTTTCAGCAGCGGTGGTGGCCCAGGATCTCGACCGGTTGAGACGCCAACGGGGGATGGCTCCCATTGAACTGATCACCGCTGGAGGCGGTAACCGCAACCCGGTGCTGATGAACGAACTTCGGCGGCGCTGCCGTGGCCTTCAAGTGCGAAGCAGTGATGAGCTGAACATCGCAGCTGAAGCCAGAGAGGCCCTGGTGTTCGCTCTTCTGGCGTGGTGGCATCACTGCGGCCACCCGGCGAATGCCCCAGCCATCACTGGAGCCCAAAGGCCTGCACGGCTGGGTATCAGGGTCGAGCCGGCATAACCCAGGGCATCAACCCGGGCGATACAGGCGCAGACGTCGGGGGGCACCCCGCAGTCGCCGCGGCGGCTGGGACTCCAAAGCCGAACGCAGCTGCTCCTCACGGCTGATCGGGGGAGCCGCCGCCGCTTGCGACTGCTCATGGCGCTGCACACCCTGCTGAATCAAAACGCGGGCCATGTTGCTGACCGTGCGGGATTCGTGCTCCGCCATCGCTGTGAGCCGAGCGCAGAGGTCCTCTGGCAGAACCACCTGAATTCTTGGGGACTTGGGCTTCCCGCTGGATGAGGTCTGACGGGTGGGCACGACCGGATCCTCAGGGGGAGGCTCAGCTACTGAAAAGTGTACAGAGGTGGTCAAGGGTAGTATCCAAGACTATGGTGGGGGCACCGGTCCTCCTCGGAGTGCCCCATGACCCAGGCCAAGCAACAATCCAGTCGCAGCGCAGCTCCGCAGCGCAGCCGTTCCCGCAGACCCCGCAGGAGCCCAGATAACAGTGAAGTGCTGGTGTCTGCCGTGATCAGCACCTACCTGCTGACCCACCTCCACCATGTTTTGCAGCGCGCCGAGTTTGGCGCCAGCCAAGAGGGCCGACAGTCGCAAGCCGCCAACTACGCCCAGCTGCGCAAGGTGCTTTGCATGGATGCCCGCAGCATGGAAGACGCGTCAGCACTCGGCCAGCGCGATGACGGTCTGGAACAGGCTGCCTGACGATCCGGGCGACCCTGAATAGCGTTCCTTCAGATGCTTGCCCTGGGATGAGCTCGAACGCTTCAACGTTGTACGCACAGATCAGCAGCAATCCAGAACAGACCCAAGCCCTGTTCCGTCAAGCGCTTCAGGATCCCAACGGGGCCATGGAAAGCATTTGCGGTCTGGGCCAACAACTGGGGCTGCCCGTCACTCCCCAGGAGGTGAGGGAGCATCTGGCCAGCCTCGAGGATGAAGACAGTCAGCGCTGGCTTGTCAAAGCACGGGGAGGGCTTTGACCGCTGCTTGCGAAGGCAAGCTCTGAGCCTGGGGTTCTGAGCGCTGACGCCGTTCATAACCACCGCCCCCGGCCCAACTGAAAAAGAGCAGATAGCTGACGATCGCCAGGCCCGCAGCAACCACCAAGGCCGCCAGCTGTTCCAGTTTCAGCATGGCTGCAGGCCCATGGACATTCATCCAGTTTGCCGACAGGGATGATGGTGTGCAGGACGCCTTCCGCCGGTGCTGCGACTCGAGCACGTCAGCAAGATCTATCCCACCGGCGAAGTGCTGCGTGATGTCACCTGGGAGGTGAAACCCGGCGACCGCATTGGCCTGGTCGGCGTCAATGGCGCGGGGAAATCCACCCAAATGCGGCTGATTGCAGGCCATGAGGATCCCAGCAGCGGCCAGGTGGTGCGCCAGGGAGAACCGCGGCTTGCCTACCTGCAACAG
>ERZ802830.4566-NODE-4566-length-11023-cov-10.4918_pt1 | contig 11023 bp, 10 predicted proteins | sample MGYA00345654_ERZ802830 | MGnify/ENA primary metagenome ERZ802830 (study PRJEB30503, sample SAMEA104212375) | marine metagenome | biome: Westerlies Biome; feature: [SRF] surface water layer (ENVO:00010504) within the epipelagic zone...; material: water...
AGATGAAAAAAATATTCCTAATAATAAATCATTATTTCCTGAAATAACTGGTGGAGAAGATGGGACTCGAACCCACGACCTCTTGACTGCCAGTCAAGCGCTCTAGCCAGCTGAGCTACATCCCCAATTGCAGTTGTAAATGTAAACAAATAATTAATACCCCAATATAATTTTACGGGATTCTCTGAGCGATCAGGGACAAGTGTTTTGAATGAATTTATACACTACAGTTTATCACTTTTAAGAGGTAATAATTGTAAATTGAAAGTGTTTAAATTAATCCTTATGAAAAAACTATTTGCTTTACTCTGTATTCTGGGGGTTGCGGTGCCCTATTATAACATTTATCAATTTATCCAAGCTAATAATGGCGATTGGTCAACAGCCTTGTTTTTTGAGCAGATCAATGCCAACTATGCCATGAAGATTTTAAATGCTGATTTGGCTATTGCGGCCTCAACTTTTCTAATTTTTGTTGTATATAAATTAGCTGTTAAAAAGATTAGTAAAATACAATTTGCCAAATATATGGCAGCGCTTTTTTTGGTTGGGTTTTCCCTAGCGTTGCCCCTATACTTATTCGATAACTACAAACGTAGTTAAATAAAAAAACGCCTCCATTATGGAGACGTTTTTTATTGGTTTGAATATGAAGCTTACATCATACCTGGCATACCACCACCCATTGGAGGCATAGCAGTACCAGCAGGAGCATCTTCTTTTATATCTACTAAAGCACACTCTGTAGTTAAGATCATACCAGCAACAGAAGCAGCATTTTCTAATGCAATTCGAGTTACTTTCTTAGGATCTATAATACCTGCTTTAAGCATGTCTACGTATGTTTCTGTTTTGGCATCGTAACCAAAGTTGTCTTTGCCTTCCATTACTTTAGACACCACAACACTACCTTCACCACCTGCATTTTCAACAATGGTTCTTAAAGGCGATTCTATAGCTCGAGCTACAATTTGAACGCCTGTAGTCTCGTCTAAATTATCTGTAGTCAAGTCGTTTAGAAGTGCTTTAGCTCTTACTAGAGCAACACCACCACCAGCTACAATACCTTCTTCAACAGCAGCTCTTGTAGCGTGAAGGGCATCGTCTACACGGTCTTTCTTTTCTTTCATCTCAACTTCGGAAGCGGCACCTACATAAAGTACGGCAACACCACCAGCCAATTTAGCCAAACGCTCTTGAAGTTTTTCCTTATCATAATCAGAAGTCGTTGTTTCTATCTGCGCTTTGATTTGGTTTACTCTGCCTTTTATATTTTCAGCATCTCCACTACCATTAACAATAGTTGTGTTGTCTTTATCTATAGTTACTGTTTCTGCAGTACCTAACATACTTAAATCAGCATTTTCTAAAGAGAAACCTCTTTCTTCAGAAATTACAGTACCACCAGTTAAGATGGCAATATCTTCAAGCATGGCTTTTCTACGATCACCAAAACCTGGTGCTTTAACCGCAGCAATTTTAAGGCCACCTCTTAACTTGTTTACCACTAAAGTTGCCAAAGCTTGTCCTTCAACATCTTCTGCAATAATTAATAATGGTCTACTAGATTGCGCAACCGGTTCTAATATGGGAAGGATCTCCTGTAAGTTAGAGATTTTCTTATCAAATAATAAAATGTAAGGATTCTCTAAATCAGCAATCATTTTGTCAGCATCTGTAACAAAATATGGTGATAAATACCCACGATCAAATTGCATACCTTCAACAACATCTACATAAGTATCTGTGCCTTTAGCTTCTTCAACAGTGATAACACCCTCTTTACCAACCTTACCAAAAGCTGTTGCAATAAGCTCACCAATAGTATCGTCATTGTTCGCAGAAATAGAAGCGACTTGCTTGATTTTTTCTGAAGAGTCTCCAACCGCTTCTGACTGTTTTTCTAATTCTGAAGTAATGGTGCCTACGGCTTTATCAATACCACGCTTTAAATCCATTGGATTAGCGCCTGCAGCAACGTTTCTCAAGCCTTCTCTAACAATAGCTTGTGCTAAAACGGTGGCTGTTGTAGTACCATCACCAGCTAAATCGTTAGTTTTAGAAGCGACTTCTTTTACCATTTGAGCTCCCATGTTTTCGATTTCGTTCTCTAGCTCAATTTCTTTAGCTACAGAAACCCCATCTTTAGTTACTACTGGTGCACCAAATGATTTACTAATAATAACATTACGACCTTTTGGTCCTAAAGTTACTTTTACTGCATTGGCTAATGCATCTACACCACGTTTTAATCCGTCGCGTGCTTCAATATCAAATTTTATATCTTTTGCCATTTTAAAATATCTTTATAGTTAAACAATTGCTAAGATGTCGCTCTCGCGCATAATTAAGTAATCATTGCCTTCTAACTTAAGTTCTGTGCCAGAATACTTACCGTAAAGGACAGTATCACCAACTTTAACAGTTAAAGGTTCATCTTTCGTGCCGTTACCAACAGCTACCACTTTACCTTTTTGAGGTTTTTCTTTAGCGTTGTCTGGAATAATAATTCCTGCCGCTGTTTTAGTCTCTGCTTCAACAGGCTCAACAAGAACTCTGTCTGCTAAAGGTTTAATGTTTAGTGCCATTATTTTAATGTTTTAAATATTAATTTTTCAAAATTTAAATTTGCTAAAAATATGCCAACTCCGAATAACTGACAAATTTTCATAAAAAAAGCCAACCTCAAAGGTTGGCTTGTGTTATAGTAAAACTGAAAATTAATCTTCAGTATTTTCATTGTTTTCAAGTGCGTCTTTTATAATAGCATCAGTATCATCAGCAGGAGTTGCTGCTTCAGGGAGTGCTGTAGACGTTTCAGTTTGGTCTAATGCTTTAGATTCTGTATTACCGTTGGCACCATCAATAGCTACGTTAGATAGTAAGATTAATGCCAATAATAATGAAGCTAAAGTCCAGGTACTTTTATCAAGGAAGTCTGTTGTTTTTTGAACACCTCCAAGTTGTTGTGAACCGGCACCAAATGTCGAGGATAATCCACCACCCTTAGGATTTTGAACCATAATTACTACGACAAGTAAAAATGCTACAACGATAATTAGACCTAGAAATATTGTAAATGTACTCATGTTTACTATTTGTTATATTCTTCTAATGCTTTAATTTTTTTTATCTGGTCTGCAAAGAAACTATTTTTTTCTGGATATTTCAAACTTAAAATCTTATAAGATTGAATCGCTTTTTTGTAGTTTTTTTGTTCTAAGTAAATACGTGCCAAGGTTTCGGTCATAAGCTCATGATTACCCTTGGGATTGTTTTTTGCTAAATTCTTCTTATTCTCAAGTATTTTCTTCGGGACAATCTTTGGGTTTTCTGATAAAAACTTATCTATAAGTGCTTGTTTCTTATTTAAAATGTCAGATTTTTGATTTTTGTCTCGTGGTGTTTTCTCTTTAGATGCTTCGGTTCTGTCAATTGGTTTAAAATTGCTGAGCTTTAGCCACTCGGTAAACGAGTGCGTTTCATTAGGTTTAAATTCTAAAGGGCTTCCTATTTTAAGTTCATTTTCGAGGGCTTGGGTATCTTTATTTACATCATATGAACTTATTTCTTTTAATGCAGATGGCTGTGATTCTTTAACTGTTATGCTTGGGTTGATAGATTTCTTTTCTCCCTGAACAGAGGTATCATTGGTTTTTGAAAACGCATCAGAAGTTATAAACTCAAAAAGCATACTCCGGTCTGTAGTATGTGCTGCTGTAGTTTTTAATTCGTGATTATATTTAAAACTGCCTTTATTTTTAAGTCCTTTTAACAAAAGTGCACGAGCAGATTGAAGATATGGGTATTGAATAAGTAAATGATTTAAGCCTTCAAGATGTTTGGTGTTAACTTGTTGAGGTTGTGAAATGAGCTTTATAAAATCGTCCTTAACCATATTACCATTTAGCTAATGTTGCGTTGAAGATATCTTGCGTTATACGTTCAAAAATTTCCTCTACTGCTGTAGCTTTTACACTGCCAAGAAGCTGTGCACTCCCCTCATAATCATAGAAAAAATTAAAACGCTGTTCTAAATCATCTTCAGGATTCAAGGTATTAAAAAAACGGACATTAACTGCTATGGTTAGTCGGTTTTGAGCCGCTGTATTTTGAGCAGTAGCAGTTGTTGGTGCTATACGGTATTCCATAATCTCCCCTTCGTAAATTAGATTTCCACCAGATTTTACAAGGTCTAAACTGGTTTGATTTAATAATAAATCTTGAAGTGTATTGGTAAATTCTATATCAAGACCAGGTTCAACTAACGGGGCATTATTTTGAAAAAAATTAACCTGAAAGGTTTTGGTTCCAGCTGGTATAGAGGCTCCGGTAAATGAGTAAAATCCACAGCTCGTTGTAAAAAAAAGTAATACTGTGGCAATAAAAAAAGATTTAAATTTCAAAACTTGCTTATAAATCAAATTGTTTAATTTTTCGGTATAAAGTGCGTTCACTAATACCTAGTTCAGCAGCAGCTAATTTACGTTTTCCCTTATGACGTTCAAGAGATTTTTTAATTAATTCTAATTCTTTATCGTGAATAGATAAGGTTTCTTCTTCTTCAACTTCTTCAGCAAAGTGGTATTTGTCATCAGTATCTACTAGAGAGTCTTCAACAATGTCTACATTGGTAGTCTCAGGAAGCGTTAGTAATTCCTCGTTACTCGTGTCAGGGACTTCTGTCGAACTATCGTTGTCACCATAAATTTTTTGAATAAGCCCTTCATGATCTTTTTGAACTTTTGTAGCATCACCATGTTTCATGAGTTCCATAGTAAGCTTCTTGAGATCATTTAAATCAGCTTTCATATCAAAAAGCACTTTGTAGAGTATTTCTCTTTCGTTATTAAATTCACTTTCGGTTTTATTATTGCTAACTATAGCCGGTAAATTATCAGAGATATTGGGCAAGTAATCTTTAAGTGTAACGGCATCTACTAAACGACTCTCTTCCAGAACCGAAAGTTGCTCAGCCACATTGCGTAATTGTCTTACGTTTCCATTCCATCTATTTTTGGTTAGTAAAGCAACTGCATGTTCATCTAGTTTAATAGTAGGCATTTTATATTTCAGCGCAAAGTCTGATGCAAATTTCCTAAACAATAAATGAATGTCATCTTTACGTTGTCTAAGCGGTGGAAGGTTAATTTCTATAGTACTTAACCTGTAATAGAGGTCTTCTCTAAATTTTTCTTTTTTTATGGCATCGTGCATGTGCACATTAGTAGCAGCTACAATACGCACATTAGTTTTTTGTACTTTACTTGAACCTACCTTTATAAATTCACCATTCTCAAGTACCCTAAGTAATCTTACTTGGGTGGTTAATGGAAGCTCACCAACTTCATCTAAAAAAATAGTGCCGCCATCAGCGACTTCAAAATAACCATTTCTAGTTTGAGTAGCTCCAGTAAAAGCGCCTTTCTCGTGGCCAAATAGTTCGCTGTCTATAGTACCTTCTGGAATAGCTCCACAGTTTACAGCTATGTATTTGCCGTGTTTTCTGTGTGAAAGTTGATGGATGATTTTTGGAATACTTTCTTTACCCACACCACTCTCACCAGTCACTAGCACTGAAATGTCTGTAGGTGCAACTTGTAGCGCCTTTTCAATGGCACGGTTTAATTTAGGATCATTTCCAATGATACCAAAACGTTGTTTTATTGCTTGAACAGATTCCATAGTAGTTTGTGTCTGTTAATTGTTTTCAGAATATCCTACAGCTTCCCCAATTAATGTGGCGCTGGTACAATCTTTGATTTTTACATTTACAAAATCTCCAACTTTATAAGATCCTTTTTCAAAAATTACCACGGTGTTTTGAGAGTTTCTTCCAGACCAATGTTTATCCGATCGTTTAGAAGCTTTCTCAATGAGCACTTCTTCTATTTTCCCTAAATGCTGTTCAGTGCGGTATAAAGCATGTTTTTGCTGTAGTGCTATAATTTCGTTTAAACGTCTTTTTTTGATGTCTTCTGGAATATCATCTTCCATTTTTCTTCCTGCCAGCGTGCCTGGACGTTCTGAGTAAGCAAACATAAAACCAAAGTCGTATTTAACATATTCCATGAGGCTTAACGTATCTTTATGGTCTTCCTCTGTTTCAGTTGGGAAGCCTGCAATCATATCCTGACTAATTGCACAATCCGGAATTATACGTTTAATATTATCAATCAGTTCAAAATATTCCTCGCGCGTATGCTGTCTGTTCATCGCTTGTAAAATACGATTACTACCACTTTGAACAGGGAGATGTATATAATTACATATGTTACGATGTTTACCCATGGCCTCTATAACATCTAATGTCATATCTTGTGGATTTGAAGTAGAAAATCTAAAACGCATTTTTGGTTGAGCTAAAGCACATAGGTCTAATAATTTTGCAAAATTAACAGCAGTAGCTTTTTGCATTTCAGTGGCTTTGATAAAATCCTTTTTTAGACCTCCTCCATACCACAAGTAACTGTCTACGTTTTGACCTAATAGGGTCACTTCTTTAAACCCTTTGTTCCATAAGTCGTTAACTTCCTCAACAATACTTTGTGGATCTCGGCTACGTTCCCTTCCTCGAGTAAATGGGACAACACAAAACGTACACATGTTATCGCAGCCCCTAGTAATGGAAACAAAAGCGGTTACACCATTGGAATTTAATCTAACAGGCGCTACATCGCCGTAGGTCTCTTCTTTAGAAAGAATTACGTTTACGGCATTGCGTCCTTCATCAACTTCGTTTATAAGATTAGGAAGGTCTTTGTATGCATCAGGGCCTACAACTAAATCCACCATTTTTTCTTCTTCAAGAAATTTTTCTTTCAATCGTTCAGCCATACAACCTAAAACCCCAATCTTCATACTGGGGTTGATTTTTTTTACGGCATTATATTTTTCAAGACGTTTTCTAACGGTTTGTTCAGCTTTATCTCTAATTGAACAGGTGTTTACCAAAACCAAATCGGCGTCTTCAAGATTTTGGGTCGTATTAAAACCTTCTTTAGATAAAATAGAGGCTACAATTTCGCTATCGCTAAAATTCATCTGGCAGCCATAGCTTTCAATAAATAACTTGCGATTGTTACCCTTGGAATGTTCTAAATTCAAACTTTGTCCTTGTTTGTCCTCTTCTATGATCTTCTCCATATAGTATTATAAAGGATGTATATTTTGGGGCAAAGTTACAATTAAAATTGAATATTTATGACAAAATGACAGACATATTAATTGAGGCGATTTCAGCTTTTCTGAATTTTTATTTTTGTGAATTTTAACAAGAATCTTTTGATTTTTAAATTTTCATATACATTTGTAACATCAAAAAACCTAATAATGGCAAAGAATTTAGTTATAGTTGAGTCCCCCGCAAAAGCCAAAACAATCGAAAAGTTTTTGGGAAAAGACTTTAAGGTTGAATCAAGTTTTGGACACATTGCAGATTTACCATCCAAGGAATTGGGGATTGATGTTGCAGGTAGTTTTATGCCTAAATATGAGGTCTCTAAGGACAAAAAAGCGCTGGTAAAGAAGCTTAAAGATTTAGCAAAGAAAGCTGAGATGGTTTGGTTGGCGAGTGATGAAGATCGAGAAGGAGAAGCTATTGCATGGCATTTAGCTCAACAATTAAATTTAGATACCTCTAAGACAAAACGTATTGTTTTTCACGAGATTACTAAGTCTGCCATACAAAAAGCAGTTGAAAATCCGAGAACCATAGATGTTCAGCTGGTTGATGCACAACAAGCTAGAAGAGTTTTAGACCGTATAGTAGGCTATGAATTATCTCCAGTACTATGGAGAAAAGTGAAAGGTGGTTTGTCCGCTGGACGCGTGCAATCTGTTGCAGTTCGTCTTATTGTGGAACGCGAACGTGAGATTCAATCGTTTATACCAGAAGCGTCATTTAAAGTCAGTGCTATTTTTAGTAGCACGAAAGACGCGTCTTTTAAAGCTAAATTGGGTACTGAGTTTAAAACTAAAGAAGCGGCGGAAGTATTTCTTGAGCTCAATAAAAAAGCATTATTTTCAGTAGATAAACTCGAAAAGAAACCTGCCAAAAAATCACCGGCAGCACCTTTTACAACGTCAACTCTTCAGCAAGAAGCTGCAAGAAAATTATATTTTTCTGTTAGTAAGACCATGACTTTAGCCCAACGTTTGTATGAGGCAGGTTTAATTACCTACATGAGAACAGATAGTGTAAACTTATCTCAAGAAGCTAAACAAGGTGCAGCAAATGCAATTCTAAATGCTTATGGGGAATCTTATCACAAAGCAAGGGATTATAAAGGGAAATCTAAAGGGGCCCAAGAGGCTCATGAGGCTATACGTCCAACAGATTTTACGAGGCAAACTGTAGATGTTGATTATGATCAGTCTAGATTATATGAATTAATATGGAAGCGTGCTATAGCTTCTCAAATGAGTGATGCTCAATTAGAGCGAACAAATGTTAAGGTTAAGGCATCAACCCATAATAAATTATTTTCAGCTAATGGTGAGGTAATTACCTTTGATGGGTTTTTAAAAGTATATTTAGAAGGTACAGATGATGAAGATGTTGAACAGGAAGGCATGTTACCCGCTTTAAATTTGGCAGAGGAGGTTTATAGAAAATCAATTACAGCTATTGAACGCTTTTCAAGGCCACCATACCGTTACACTGAAGCGTCTTTAGTAAAGCATCTCGAGGAATTAGGTATTGGTAGACCATCTACCTATGCGCCTACAATTTCTACGGTACAAAATAGAGGGTATGTTGCTAAAGGAACTGTTGAAGGTGTTGAGCGTAATTATACGCAATTAGAACTTCAAGATGAGAATATTCTAGATAATACACTAAGCGAACGTGTGGGTTCTGATAAAGGAAAATTGGTTCCAACAGATATTGGTATGATTGTTACTGATTTCTTGGTCAATCATTTTGAGAGTATTTTGGATTATAATTTTACAGCTAAGGTTGAACAAGATTTTGATTTAATAGCCGAGGGCAAGCATAACTGGACCAATATAATGAAGGCCTTTTACAGTGATTTTCATCCTCAAGTTGAAGATGTAAGTGCTAATGCACAGCGTGAGTCTGGTGAACGTATTCTTGGTGTAGATCCAAATTCTGGAAGACAACTTAGTGTGCGTCTAGGGCGTTTTGGACCTATGGTGCAAATTGGGACACAGGATGAAGAAGAAAAACCTATGTTTGCAAGCCTTACCCCTGACCAACAATTGAATAATATTACTTTTGAAGAGGCATTAGACTTATTTAAATTACCCAAAGATTTAGGGGTTTACGAAGGGGAAGATATTTCTGTGAATAATGGACGTTTCGGTCCTTATGTTAAATTTGGTTCTGCATTTGTATCAATGCCTAAGGGTGCCAATCCATTATCTGTAAGCCTAGAAGAAGCCATAGAATTTATCAAGGAAAAACAAAAAGCAGATGCATCTATATATGAGTACGAGGGCCTTCCAGTAACCAAAGGTAAAGGGCGTTTTGGTCCTTTCATAAAGTGGAGTGGAATGTTCATAAATGTTAATAAAAAATACGATTGGGACAATTTATCTGATACAGATATTGTAACTTTAATTGAAGATAAAATTCAGAAAGAAAAGGATAAATTAATTCATGATTGGAGTGAAGCCGGTATTCGTGTAGAGAAAGCCAGATGGGGAAGGCATCATGTAATAAAAGGGAAAGTAAAAGTAGAATTACCAAAAACCCACGATGTGTCTGAGATGACTTTAGAAGAAGCAGAGGCGTTAATTGAAAAGAACGCTCCTAAAAAGAAAGCCAGAAAAACTACAAAAAAATCAACTTCAGCTAAAAAGAAGTAATTATGGCATTTAATGTTCTAACTCCTGTTAGCGATTGGGTGTTAAATGAGACAAAGTCGTTATCTCCTCAAGCAATGAGGTACAAAATCAGGTGTCATTCTCTTGAAGCTGGAATGCCCGATTTAGAAGGTGTTAACGTTGCCATAATTGGAGTCCCAGAACATAGAAATAAAGTAAACTACACAGAAGCTGAAATTAATTTTGATACAGTTAGAATGGCATTGTATGCCATGTTTCCAGGGAATTGGTCTTCTGTTCTTGCTGATTTAGGAGATATTTTACCAGGTAATTCTGTAGAAGACACCTATTTCGCTTTAAGAACAACAATAGCTATACTAATAGAAAAACAAATCATTCCAATAGTTATAGGTGGTAGTCAGGATTTAACCTATGCTAATTTCAGAGCTTATGATAATTTAGTTCCCATGATAAATATGGTTAATGTAGATTGCTGCTTTGATTTGGGAGATGCCTCTATGTCTTTGAAAAATAACAGTTATTTAGGGAAAATTATTTTGGAGGAACCCTATAATTTGTTCAATTATTCAGTTTTAGGCTATCAAACGTATTATAACTCTCAGGAAGAACGCGATTTGTTAGAGCGTTTGTATTTTGAGGGGTATCGTATTGGTGATGTTTCTTCAGATATTAGCCTGGTTGAACCTATAATGCGAGATGCTCATATTGTAAGTTTAGACTTGAAAGCCTTGAAAGCTTCCGAACTTGGGCCTAATCAAGGGTATTCGCCCAATGGTTTCACGGGTCGAGAAATTTGTGCTATTGCCAGGTATGCTGGAATTAGCAATAAATTATCCTCATTTGGTATATATGAATTCAATGAAATATTAAATTCAGATGGTATCACCCCTATGATGGTTTCGCAAATTATTTGGTATTTTATAGAGGGAATTAATTGTCGTATTAAAGACGATGATTTTAAAGACGAACAACTTTACCAAAAATATAACGTTTTAATAGAAGATCAAGATATAGTTTTTTACAAGAGTGTTAAGACAGGTCGCTGGTGGATGGAAATTCCATTTTTAGAAGAAGTCAATAATAAATTGAAAAGGCATACGTTATTACCTTGCAATTATAATGATTATCTTGTTGCAGTCAAAGGTGAGGTGCCTGAAAGATGGTTTAAAGCCTTTAAAAAAAATATAACATAATAATTGACAGTTAATATCAA
>ERZ802830.4567-NODE-4567-length-11022-cov-7.93252_pt1 | contig 11022 bp, 11 predicted proteins | sample MGYA00345654_ERZ802830 | MGnify/ENA primary metagenome ERZ802830 (study PRJEB30503, sample SAMEA104212375) | marine metagenome | biome: Westerlies Biome; feature: [SRF] surface water layer (ENVO:00010504) within the epipelagic zone...; material: water...
ACAAGTAAAGGAGACCAAGCAGGAATAATTGCATTTGTTGAACAAAATATATTAACAAAATGGTTTTTATAAATTGACCAATCAAATACTTTGAGTAAATTTCTAAAGTCTTTTTCTTTAAGTACTAGTCCATTTTCTAACCACTTAGCTATATCTATTTCTGATCTGGTGTTAATCGGATATAATTCTTCAAGATCAATCGTAATTAAATTACTATTGTTGACTCTATTAATTATTTTTTTTTTCATTTTATTATAGTAATCCCAATTCTAACTTAGCCTCATCACTCATTAATTCTTGAGTCCAAGGAGGCTCAAAAGTCATTTCAACTATAGCAGAACTAACGCCTTGAACTGATTTGACCTTTTCTTCAACTTCAGCTGGTAATGATTCAGCAACTGGGCAATTAGGACTTGTTAATGTCATTGATATTTTTACATCAAAATCTTCATTAACAAAAACGTCATAAATTAGTCCAAGTTCATAGATATCTACCGGAATTTCAGGATCAAAAATGGTTTTTAAAACTTTTACGATTTTTTCACCTAATTGACTAGGGTCTATTTCTTTTTTATTCATAATCTAATTTAACTGAGTTTGAAAAGCAATAGCGTACATTTTAATTTGTTTAATCATTGAAACCATTCCGTTGGCTCTTGATGGAGAAAGATGTTCTTTTAGACCAATACGATCAATAAAATCAATTTTTGCATCTAAAACATCTTTAGGATGTTGATTTGAAAAAACTCTAATCAATAAAGCTATAATTCCTTTTGTAATTATTGCGTCACTATCAGCAGTAAATTCTAACTTATTTTTTTTTAATTCAGCAAACATCCATACTTTACTTTGACAACCTTTAATTATATTATCATCAGTTTTATTTTTAATATCAATTAGCGGTAAAGACTTTCCTAACTCAATTAAATGCTCATATCTTTCCATCCAGTTCTCAAAAAAAGAAAATTCTTCTATAATTTCATTCTGTGATTCTTTAATTGTCATTATAATCAAAATTAAAAATTTATCGTAACATTTTAATAGCTTTTTGTAAACCTAAAATAAAAAAATCAATTTCTTCTTTGGTATTATAAAATGAAAAAGAAACCCTAACTGTGCCTGGAATTTGATAAAAATCCATAATTGGTTGTGCACAATGTTGTCCTGTCCTTACAGCAATTCCCAACTTGTCTAAAATACTTCCAATATCATAGGCATGTATTCCCTTTACATTGAAGGAAATAACAGCAATTTTATTTATTGAATTTCCATATATTTCTATATCTCCAATTTCACTTAATTTTTTTGTGCAATATTTTAGTAATTCATTTTCATAATTAGCAATATCTTCTAACCCAATTTCGTTTAAATAGTCTAAAGCATATCCAAATGCAATACCACCTGATATATTTGGGGTTCCAGCTTCAAATTTATGGGGCAAATCTGCATATGTTGTTTTCTGAAAAGTTACATCTGAAATCATTTCTCCCCCTCCCTGAAATGGAGGTAGTTCATTTAAAAGTGATTCTTTTCCATATAAAAATCCAACACCAGTAGGGCCACATAATTTATGAGCACTTGTTACATAAAAATCAATATCTAAAAGTTGGAGATCGGTTTTAAAATGTGCAGCTGATTGAGCTCCATCAATTAGAACTTTAGAACCAAACTTATGAGCTTTATCTATGATTTCTTTGATGGGATTAATTAATCCTAAAGCATTTGATACATGATTAACAACAACTAATTTAGTTTTTTTACTAAGAATATTATCAAAAGCTTTAATATCGAGTGAACCTTCCTTTTTAATAGGAATTACCTTTAGAACTGAACCCGTCCTTTCACAAAGCATTTGCCATGGAACAATATTAGAATGATGCTCCAATTCAGAAACAATAATTTCATCTTCTTTACTTAATTGGGAAGTATAACCTGAGGCAACAATATTAATACCATGAGTAGTTCCAGATGTAAAAATAATTTCATTGACTTTGGAAATATTAAAATGTTTTTGAATTTTTTTTCTTGATAATTCATATTTATCGGTAGCCTCTTGGCTTAAGAAATGAACTCCTCTGTGAATATTAGCATTATAGTTAAAATAATATTCGGAAATTGAATTAATAACTTTAATAGGTTTTTGAGACGTAGCAGCATTGTCAAAATAAATTAAATTTTGTCCATTTACTTTCCTACTTAGTATAGGAAAATCCTTTCTGATTTTATTAACATCAATCATAGATTACAAGTCATGCCCTAAATTAACTCCAATTTTTTTTGCAATTAATGAGTTAATTCTATTTTTCAATTCGGGTATTTGGACACTTTCTAAAACATTATTAGCAAATGCGTAGGTTAACAAGGCTTTAGCCTCTTTTAAAGGAATGCCCCTTGATCTTAAGTAAAAAAGTGCAGAATTGTCTAATTGGCCAATAGTACATCCATGGGAACATTTGACATCATCAGCAAATATCTCTAGTTGTGGTTTTGAATTAATAGTCGCATTATCATCAATTAAAATATTATTATTCTGTTGGAAAGCGTTTGTTTTTTGAGCAATCTTATCAACCAATATTTTACCATTGAAAACACCAACGGATCTGTCTGAAAAAATCCCTTTATATTCTTGAAAACTATTACAATTTGGTTTAGAGTGATGAACCAAAGTATAATGATCTACATGTTGTCTATCTCCAATAATTGTAATCCCTTTCATTGTGGATTGAATATTTTCCCCATTTTGAAAAAAATTAAGATTATTTCTTATTAATTTTCCTCCTAGTGAAAAAGTATGAACCTTGACATTACTATCACTTTCTTGTGAGATATAGGTGTTATCAATTAGGGAGCAATCCTCATAATCATTTTGAATTTTATAATAGTCCACAGAACTTCCTTTGTTAGAAAAAATTTCAGTTACCGAATTTGTTAGAATCTGAAAGCTTTTTAAAGATTGGTGTCTCTCAATAATTTGTACTTGGGCATTTTCTTCAACAATAATTAAATTTCTTGGTTGAAGTAACATTTTCCCTTGTTTACCAGTAGAAAAATGAATTATTTGAATAGGTTTTTCAGAAATAACAGTTTTAGGTATGAAAATGTAGGCTCCCTCTTTTGTAAATGAAGTATTTAAAGATGTGAGTGAATCATTTTTATTTACAATTTTATTAAAATATTTCTTTATTACTTTTTTGTATTTTGGCTTATTTAACGCAGCTGAAAGTAAGCAAACGTCCAAACCGTCGTGAGTGGTATCAGATAAAAATGGACTATAAATACCGTCAATAAAAACTATTTTATAGGTATCCAAATCATAAAGAAAATATTTTTTAACATCTTTAAGTTCAATGGAAATATCCTTTTTTGGAAAAATCCGATAATCATTTTTCAATAATTTTTCTAGTGAAGTGTATTTCCAGGCTTCATTCTTTTTTGTAGGGAAACCGTTTTTTTCAAAATAATCAAAACTTTTGGAACGAATATTATGGACATCAGTATTTAAATCCAACTTTTCTTCAAAAGCCATAAATGAAGATATTAATTTTTCTTTTAACTCCATATTAACTTATTTCTTTCTTAATCCAATCGTATCCCTTTTCTTCAAGCTGATTTGCAAGTTCTTTAGAACCAGATTTGACAATTTTACCTTCAAAAAGTACATGTACATAGTCAGGAATAATATATTCTAATAGCCTTTGATAATGTGTGATTACAATAAATCCATTTTTTTTATCTTTTAATTTGTTTACTCCATTAGCAACTATTTTTAACGCATCAATATCTAATCCAGAATCGGTCTCATCTAAAATGGACAGTTTTGGTTCTAACATTGCCATTTGAAAAATCTCATTACGTTTTTTTTCACCTCCAGAGAACCCTTCATTTAAAGATCTAGATAAAAACTTTGAATTAATATCTAAAAGAGAGGCTTTTTCTCTAATTTTTTTTAGCATTTCAGCAGCAGGTAAATCTTCCTTACCTGTTGCTTTTCTTGAAGAATTAATTGCTGTTTTAATAAAGTTTGTAACAGTAACACCCGGTATTTCAACTGGGTATTGAAAAGATAAAAAAACACCTAAGTGAGCTCTTTCTTCAGCATCTAATTCAGAAAGATCATTATCTTCAAATAAAATCTCACCTTTTGTTATAATATAATCATCATTTCCAGAAATAACTGAAGCAAGTGTACTTTTACCTGAACCATTGGGACCCATAATAGCGTGAACCTCTCCGGGTTTTAATTCTAAATCTATTCCTTTAAGAATCTCTTTTCCATCAACAGTAGCATGAAGATTTTTAATTACTAACATAATTTTTATGTGTTTTATCCAACTGACCCTTCTAGGGAAATTTCTAATAATTTTTGAGCTTCAACTGCAAATTCCATTGGAAGTTTATTCAAAACTTCTTTACTAAATCCGTTAACTATTAATGCAATAGCTTTTTCAGTATCAATTCCCCTTTGGTTACAATAAAAAATTTGATCTTCACCAATTTTACTTGTTGAAGCTTCATGTTCAATTTGGGCAGACTTATTTCTAGCCTCTATATATGGGAAAGTATGAGCTCCACAGGAATTCCCCATTAAAAGCGAGTCACATTGAGAAAAATTTCTAGCATTTTTAGCTCTAGGTTCAATTTTAACTAAACCTCTGTAACTATTTTGAGATTTACCAGCTGAAATCCCTTTAGAAATAATTGTACTTTTAGTATTTTTCCCTAAATGAACCATTTTAGTTCCAGTATCAGCTTGCTGAAAATTATTAGTAACAGCAATAGAGTAAAATTCACCAATAGAATTATCTCCTTTTAATATGCAAGAAGGATATTTCCATGTCACGGCAGAGCCTGTTTCAACTTGAGTCCAAGATATTTTTGATCTTTTATGACAAATACCTCTTTTAGTAACGAAATTATAAACTCCTCCTATTCCATCTTTATTACCAGGATACCAATTTTGAACTGTAGAATACTTTATTTCAGCATTATCCAAAGCAACCAATTCAACAACTGCTGCATGCAGTTGATTCTCATCTCTTGAAGGAGCTGTACACCCTTCTAAATAACTTACATAACTTGATTCGTCAGCAATAACAAGGGTTCTTTCGAATTGTCCAGTTCCAGCTTGATTAATTCTAAAATATGTAGATAGTTCCATTGGACATCTAACGCCCTTCGGAATATAACAAAAAGACCCATCCGAAAAAACAGCAGAGTTAAGTGCTGCATAATAATTATCCTTGAATGGAATTACAGTCCCTAAATATTTACGAACCAAGTCAGGATATTCTTTGATTGCTTCAGAAATAGAACAAAAAATTATTCCTTTTTTTGAAAGTGTTTCTCTAAATGTGGTAGCAACAGATACTGAATCCATAACAATATCAACCGCTACACCAGTTAATTTTTTTTGTTCATCTATAGATATCCCTAATTTATTAAAAGTCTTTATTAATTCAGGATCGACCTCGTCTAAACTATTATATTTTTTTTTACTTTTTGGAGCAGAGTAATAAGATATATCCTGAAAATTAGGCTTTTTATATTTTACATTTGCCCAATCAGGCTCATCCATCTGAGACCAAAATTTAAAAGCTGAAATTCTCCAATCAGTCATCCATTTTGGCTCACCTTTCAATTTGGAAATTTTACGAACTACATCTTCATTTAACCCTACGGGTATAGTGTCAGATTCAATATCAGTATAAAAACCGTATTCGTACTCCTTAGTTTCTAATTCTTTCTTTAATTCTTCTTCAGTATATGCCATTTTGATAATTTAAATTCCTCAAAGAGAAAAACTTTCTCCACATCCACATGTTCTATTTGCATTAGGATTGTTAAATTCAAAACCTTTCCCATTTAAACCCCCAGAATACTCTAGAGTTGTTCCCATTACATAAAGTAAGCTTTTTTTATCAACTAAAATTTTAATATCATTATGTTTAAAAATCTTATCCTGTTCTTGAGATATTTTATCAAATTTTAACTCATAAGATAAACCTGAACAACCTCCACTTTTAACGCCAACTCTGACATAATCATCAAATGGATCAAAACCGTCATCCTTCATTAAGGATTGTACTTTAGTTTTTGCTGTTTCAGAAACTTTAATCATTTTTTTTTTTACAAATATAGTTTATTTACGGGGTTTTTCAATACGTTATTTGAATGTATAAATGAAATTTTAATTAGTCGTATTTTGCAACAAATAAATCTGAACCTCCAAATGAAAAAGTAAAATCTCCATCACTACTATTAGACGAACCAACAACAAATAAAGAACCTGAACGGTTAAAAACACTTGAATTTCCGATGTCTATTTTAGACCCTCCAATGTTTAATGAGTTTATTATAGCTTTAAATGAAGTTATATGTAGTATAGCTATATCATTGTTTCCTTTATTATTTATTAAATTTCCGTCATAACTTTGGGAAAAGCCTGTTAAGAAATAACTACCAGAGGGTCCTTCAACTATATCTTGTCCTGAGTCAAATAGGCTACCACCATATGAATTTTCTTTAATTAAATTTCCATGTGTATCAATTTCAATTAACCAAAAATCACTTTCTCCCCTAGAATTGGTAATCTGAAAATCATCACTAAAAGAATTTCCTAAAATTAAAAAGTTTTTATTAGGAAGAACTGAAATTGATTTAGCTACATCTATTCCAGATCCTCCATATGTTCTCTCCCACAATAAGTCCCCCTGACTGTCTACCTTAATTACCCAATAATCATAACTTCCAAAGTTATTTGAAATATCAATATCATTGCTTTCAGTTGAACCCACTATTATAAATTCTTCATTATTTGTCTCAACAACATCATAGGATCTGTCATTATTAGTTCCTCCAAAAAAACGACTCCAAATAATTTCTCCATCAGAATTTAGTTTATGCCCCCAAAATTCTCCAACTCCATGCCTATAGTTAATTCCTTTTCCATAATTACCTTTCCCATTGGATGCTGATACATCTAAAAAGCCTGTTATAAAAAAGCCACCATCTTTTGTTTTAATTATACTATTTGCATGATCATGTCCAGAATACCCTATACTTTTCTCCCATAATATAATCCCCTCAGAGTTAATTCTTATAATCCAATTGTCATGAAACCCCATATTTTTTGTGGCATCACCGTCTGAACTTTTACTATATCCAACTAATAAAAATCCTCCATCTGACATTTCAATTATTGATTGCCCTCTATCATCACCATTTCCCCCATAAGTTTTATTCAATAAAACCTCCCCATCCTGAGAAATTTTTAAAAACCAAAAATCAAATTCATTTGTGTTTTTATCAATAATTGAGCCGTCTAAACTGCTGGATGAACCAATAATTGCAATATTCCCATCAGATGTCTCTATAATATCACTTGCCATATCATCACTAGAACCTCCAAATTTTTTGATCCATTTTAATTCACCATTAAAACTTTGATTATTAAAACTAAAATTATCAAATGATTCTTTGGAACAACTAATTATAATTAATATTCCAAATAATAATTTAAATTTCATAAAGTATTTATTTAGTTGGTTTTACAATAAATAATCCCGAATTTATATCACTTATAACAATATTTTCACTTTCAAAATAAGGATAAACACTCCAAGCTCCTTCAAACGCTGTTTGATTATTTTTTGGGTAAGTATCAAAAAAACCAACTTCTCTTATGTTTTTATTTTTAAGGTTAGAAATATCATAAACTCTAACTCCAGCAGTATAACTAGCAAGGTAAAACAAATTATCCCTAACATAACCATTATGATCAATTGCATTGGAATCTCCCATGCTAACAAAACTTAAGATAGGTTTTTCTAAATCTGATAAATCAAATATAAATGTCTTTGTTTTTGAACCATATTTAATTTCGTCTAGCTCATCACCAAGTAAAAAATATTTATTCTCTTTTGAAAATGTCCCCTGATGGGCAAATCCAGATTCAGGATATGATAAAGATGAAATTAATTTTGGATTCTTTTTATTAGTAACATCTAAAATAACTATCAAATTTTCAGATGATTGATTTCCATGACAACCAATATATATTTCCTTGCCAAAATATCTTTCGTCAGGACCCTTATAATTAATAATTTGAGCATCGTGGACATATTCTTTTGATTCATAACCTCCCTCAATATTAGAGCTTTCAGGATCTGAGATATTTATAAAAACAGGTCCTCCTTTAAAAATTTTACTACCAAAAACATAAGCAAAACCACTTTCTTCATTTATAAATATATTATGAGCTGACCCAAAATCAGTTAAAACAAAATCTGTTTCAAAATCAACACCCTCCAATTTATTTTTTATTTTTTTTAAATTAAAAATCTGAAGGCCATGATTTTTTGCTTCACTTACTATAAATGCATAATCTTTATAAACTTTTATATCTCTCCACTGACTTGATTCAGTCAATGAAGGGAGTAATCCCAAATATTTTGGTTTTTCTGCATTTGTTATGTCTACTATAGCTGTTCCTTCTAAAACCCCAATCAAAACATATTCATTCCCATTTTCTTTATCAGTCCATCCCCAATTATCATTTACCATTGAGGTTTTAAGTTCATCAAGTGATAAATTTCCAACCAAATCAAATCCATTACAAGGATATTTACCAGCATATCCATTTATACAGATTTTTAAAAACGAATTTTCATTAACTTCAATAGCTAATTCTAGTTCTAAGTTACCAAAATTCTGATCTAATAATTCAGTTTGGAAGTTTTCTTCTTTACACGAAAAATAGATTATTAAAAAAAAAAATAAAAAAAATCTCAAACTAATTTCAGTTTTTACAAAGTTAAATTTTAAAAATATATTTCTTTTTATTTTATACTTTTACTTTTAAAATTATGTTTCAAGATAAAAATATTCCAAAGACACCAATTTCTGATATTGGAGAATTCGAACTAATTAAAAAAATTACTCAACACTTTAAAATTCGTCAAAATAAAACCATACTTGGAATTGGTGATGATTCCTCTGTTCTCGATTTTAAGAATAATCAAACATTAGTCAGTTCTGACATGTTGGTTGAAGGGATTCATTTTGATCTAGCATATATGCCTTTGAAACACCTTGGATATAAATCTGTAATGGTTAATCTTTCAGATATTTATGCAATGAATGGAAAGGCCTCACATATTTTAGTTTCAATTGCTATTTCAAATCGATTTACTATTGAATCAATTCAAGAAATATATAAAGGCATTGAAACTGCTTGTAAAAATTATAATGTTGATTTGATAGGGGGAGATACAACAAGTTCAACCTCAGGACTAATCATCTCAATTACTGCTATTGGGTATGCTAAAAAAAATCAAGTTGTTTTAAGAAAAGGCGCTAAACCAAATGACCTTATGATTGTAACTGGTGATTTAGGGGGTGCATATATTGGACTTCAAGTATTAGAAAGAGAAAAAGCTGTTTTTAAAGTAAATCCTCAATCTCAGCCTGATCTCTCTCAATATTCATATTGTATTGAAAGACAACTAAAACCTGAAGCTAGAAAAGATATTTCATCAATTTTATCAGATTTAAAAATAACACCTACTTCAATGATAGATATTAGTGATGGCCTTTCATCTGAAATAATACATTTATCAGAATCATCTAAAGTCGGTTTTATTTTATATGAAGATAAAATACCTTTAGATTCTGAAGTAACTAAAACTTGTGAAGAGTTTAAAATTAATGGTTCGATTGCTGCCTTAAACGGAGGAGAAGATTATGAACTATTATTTACAATAAATCAAAAAGATTATAAAAAAATTAAAACTTCACCTTCATTTTCTATAATTGGTCATGTTACTAATGATATAAATGATAGACATATGATTTCTAGATTAGGAGAAAAAATAAAACTTGAAGCCCAGGGATGGAATTCAACTAAAAAAACTTATTAGCCGAGTGCTACATCCAGAGTCATCATGATTACAAATCCACCAATAAATCCTAATGTTGCTATATCTGTATTTTTATCTAATTGTGTTTCAGGTATTACCTCCTCAACAACAACAAAAATCATGGCTCCAGCTGCAAAACAAAGAGCATATGGTAAAATAGGAGTGAAAAAAGTGACGGCGAGAGCACCAATAACAGCAAAAATTGGTTCTACAATTGCAGATAACTGACCATACCAAAAACTCTTAAATCTACTCAAACCTTGCCTTCTTAAAGGCATAGAAATAGCAATCCCTTCAGGAAAATTTTGTATACCAATTCCCAAAGCCAAAATAACTGCTCCAGCAATTGATGCTTCAGGTAAACCTGCAGCTACACCACCAAAAAGAACTCCTACTGCAAGACCCTCTGGAATATTATGAAGAGTTATAGCTAAAGCCAAAAGAGTTGTTCTTTTCCAGGGAGTTTTAATACCTTCACTTTCAGAAAAATTTATATGAACATGAGGCAAAATTTTATCTAAACAAAAAATAAAAAGAGCACCTGATGTAAATCCAATTACGGCAGGAATTACTTTAACAAACCCCTCACCTTCACTCATTTGAATTCCTGGAGCAAGTAAACTCCAAAAACTTGCAGCAACCATAACTCCTCCTGTAAATCCTAGCATTCCATCTAAAACAACTCTATTCATCTTCTTAAAAAAGAAAACAGTTGAAGCGCCTAAAGCCGTTAATCCCCAGGTAAAAAGAGTTGCATAAAATGCACCTAAAACAGGATCTGTTTCTTCAAAAAAAACAAAAATGGGATTCATTTAACAATTTTTAAAGAGTATAAATTTAATTTGTTTTACAGTGTAAAACAAATTATTTAAAAAAAAAATAAAATCCAACCATTGGAATTAAAATGGATTAATTATTTTTAAATATTTCAATGATGAAAAACAACAAAGTATTTGATTATATAATTTGTGGGGGTGGTGCCTCTGGTTTATATCTTGCCTATAATTTTTTAAGAGATAAATACTTTAAAAATTCTAAAATATTATTAATAGAGAAATCTAAAAAAAATTCAAATGATCGTACTTGGAGTTTTTGGGAAAAAAAT
>ERZ802830.4568-NODE-4568-length-11022-cov-7.25714_pt1 | contig 11022 bp, 10 predicted proteins | sample MGYA00345654_ERZ802830 | MGnify/ENA primary metagenome ERZ802830 (study PRJEB30503, sample SAMEA104212375) | marine metagenome | biome: Westerlies Biome; feature: [SRF] surface water layer (ENVO:00010504) within the epipelagic zone...; material: water...
AAGAAGTTCCGCATCCACGAAGCAAGTTTAGTTTCTATCCCCGCCGATGTGACAGTTGGCGTGGGTCGGTCTAGCGAGGCTTCGCAACAACCCGTAATCGTAACTGACAATGCACAGGAGCAAATTATGTCAGAAGTAGATGTACAGGCGGTTGAGGCGCAAGCCCGTCAAGCCGCACAAAAGAACGCCGCTCTCATCGTAGAGCTTGGTGCCCGTCACGAGAAGTCAGAAATGGCTCAACGCGCTATCGCTGAAGGCGTAAGCATCGAAGAGTTCCGTGGTCAGTTGCTGGAAGAAATCGGCACGACTCGCGCTCTGGAAAACCAAGAGATTGGCCTAAGCCAAAAAGAAGTTGGTCGGTTCAGCATGATGCGTGCAATCCACGCCCTGGCTAACCCAACTGACCGTCGCGCCCAAGAAGCTGCTGCGTTCGAGTTTGAAGCCTCACGCGCTGCCGCTAATCAGTATGGCGTAACTGCACAGGGGATTATGCTTCCTGCTGAAGTTCTGCGTAACTGGAAGCGTGACATGTCTGCTGGCTCTGACGGCGACTTGGTTGCTGAAGACTTCAAAGGTGAGGAGTTCATCGACGCTCTGCGTAACTCTTCTGCAGTAATGCAGGCTGGTGCTCGCATGCTAGGTGGTCTGTCTGGCGACGTTAAGATCCCCAAGAAGACTGCTGCTTCTACCGCTGCTTTCGTAGCGAGCGAAGGCACGGCTGCTGCTGAGTCTGAAATGACCATCGGCAACGTAAGCATGTCTCCTAAGACTTTGGGCGCGTTCACCGACGTTACTCGTCAGTTGCTCATCCAAAGCTCTTTGGACGTTGAAGCCTTAATCCGTGATGACCTGGCTCAATCTATCGCTACTGCGATTGACAAGGCTGGCTTGGAAGGGTCTGGCTCTTCAGGCAACCCAGAAGGCATCTTGAACACTACTGGCGTTAATCAAGTAACCAACTTCGCTGCTGCAAACCCAACGTTTGCTGAAGTAGTTACGCTGGAGACCGCTGTAGCAGAAGACAATGCTCTGATGGGCAACCTGTCTTACATCTTGCCTGCAAGCATGTACGGCGCGTTGAAGACCACCGAGAAGGCCACCAACACTGCTCAATTCGTAGTTGAGCCAGGCGGCACCCTCAACGGTTATCAAGGCATCGTGTCTAACCAAGCTACTGCTGGAAACCTGTACTTCGGTAACTTCAGTGACCTACTCATCGGCATGTTCGGTGGATTGGACATCGTTGTTGACCCATACAGCAACAGCACCAGCGGCACTGTCCGAGTCGTTGCATTGCAATCTGTAGACGTAGCAGTACGTCACGCAGTGAGCTTCGCATTCGGTAACGACGGAGCGTAAAGCTGACGAAGCCCCTCACCTTCGGGTGGGGGGTCTTCCTTTTTGGAGTAGGTATGAAGTACCAAGTAATGAAGCGTTGCGTTATTCAGGGTTCCACCTGGAACGTTGGTGACGTTGTAGAGACGGGCAAGGATTTTCATGAAGCCGACGTTAAAGGCTTGATGGGTATCGGCCGTATCGTTCCGTTTAACGAGACTGTTGTCGAAGACCGATCTATCGGCCTGGATGACAAGCCAATGCCTAAGCGTTCAACTAGAGCAAAAAGGCGCGCTGATTAATGGCTGTTGAGACTGCTGCTGATAGGTTGATTATGCTGACTGACTTCGGTCAAACGGTCAGCTACACGCCATCTGGTGGTAGTGCGGGTGATGTGACAGCTATTGTCGATAATGATTACGAAGCGGTTGATGTTGGCGGTTCCGTCGCCTTCGCCATCCAGAGACCACGACTTACGGCTCGCACGGCGGACATTAGTAGCGCCGCTGAAGGAGACACCGTTTCCTACGATGGTAACAACTATATCGTCAGGGTGGTCATGGCGGACGGAACGGGCATCACAGAACTACTGATTGAGAAGCAGTAATGGCTCATGTTCGCAAATCAATCAGAGATAACGTGGTTACGACGCTTACTGGTCTGACCACTACTGGTAGCAACATCTATCGGACCAGGGTCTATCCCCTGGCAGAGGACAAGTTACCAGGACTCGCTATTTACACGCGAGATGAGAGCACTGGGTATGAAACGATGGGTATCCCACGAACCCAGATACGAAACCTAACAGTATCGGTAGAGATTTACGTCAAAGGGACCAGCAACTATGACGATACGCTGGACACCATTTGCGTTGAGATTGAAGAGGCACTTTATACCGACCTGACCAGGGGCGGTTATGCCAAGGACACGAACATTACAAATATGGACGCAGAGTTCAGTGGTGAAGGTGATCAGCCAGTTGCGAGAGCGACGCTCACGCTAGACATCACCTACGCGACCAAAGAAAACGACGTAGAAACGGCGGTATAACATGATTGAGATGACTAAAGACGGCAATGTTGTTGGAGCACATAAGGACAACGTTGCCTGGCTAGAATCCAATGGGTGGGTGCGTGCAGACGGACTTGCCAAGGATAAAAAACCTGAGCAAAATCAGGAAGTTGCAAACCAAGATAATTCCGAGGAGGAATAACACATGGCTACACATAAAGGCCAAGACGGTATTGTGAAGGTCGGCTCTGATGCAGTAGCAGAAGTGCGCTCCTTCTCAATCGAAGAAACTGCCGATACGGTAGAAGATACGGTAATGACCGATACGGCACGAACCTACATTACGACTCTGAAGTCGTTCTCAGGCTCTCTGGACGTGTTCTGGGATGAGACCGATACCAATGGTCAGGTAGCTCTGGCTGTAGGTAACAGCGTCACTTTGGCGTTCTACCCAGAAGGTGATACTACTGGTGATACTTACTACAGCGGTACAGCTTTAGTTACAGGTTTCACTCGCACTGCCAGCTTCGACGGAATGGTTGAAGCCAGCATTACGGTGCAAGGTTCTGGCGCGTTAACGACTGCCACTGCCTAATGGGTCGCCTGATTGACGATGCGGTTGCCCATTTTAGCAGCCGCGAAATTAGAACGATTGAAGTACCCGAGTGGAACGTGAAGCTGTACGCCAAGAGACTTACCTTGGAAGACAAGTCACGTTGGGCCAAACGAGCCGATGGCGATGCGACAGACTACCTGGTCTACGCATGCATCTTCGGCTTGCAGGATGAAAAGGGCGACCAAGTCTTCAGCTTAGAAGACAAAGTTAAGCTCAAGAAGTCCGTGGACCCAGAGGTGTTAACTCGCTTGGGTAACTTCGCATTGGCACTGGATGCCGAGAGCGAGGAGGAGCGCGAAAAAAACTCCTAACTGACCAGGGCGAGCCGACTGAATTGTTCATGATGTATGAGCTTGCAAGTCGCCTTGGTCAGCCTCTCTCGATAATTCAGGAAATGACCGTCGATGAATTCAATCATTGGTGGACTTACTTTCGGTTAAAGCAGGAACAATCTGATGGCTCAAAACCTAGGTAAAAGCATACTCACACTGGGGGTTGACGGCAGTCAGATGACGGCTGGGATGAAAAAGGCCCAGGGAGACATGGCTAAGACCGGCAAGTCTGCAAAGGACTTAAACACCAACCTGCGATTCATGCGAGGCGGTGTAGGCCAGCTAGGTCACCAATTCCAAGATATTGCAGTACAGGTTCAAGGCGGAACCGACGCAATGATTGTGTTTGGTCAGCAGGGATCTCAGATCGCATCCCTGTTTGGCCCTGGTGGTGCTGTTCTTGGTGCTGTTTTAGCTATCGGGGCCGCTGCAGCCGGGCCACTTATTGAAGCATTCACTGGTAGCTCTAAAGCGTTAAAGGAATTGCGAGATTCGGCCTTGGAAGCAACTCCAACGCTGGACAAACTCACAGGCGCTCTTCGAGCGCAGCAAAAGATAGCGACTAGGAGAGAGCTCAAGGCGCTTTTAATCGACCAGGAAAAAGCCTTAAACAAGCTCAATGAAACGACCGACGTTATGGAAAGGCTTGACCTAAAGTCCCTTATCCAAGCCGGTGCCGTCGAAATAGAGCGGCTAAAGAGTGTCTATCGCGGTCTTAATCCAGAGCTTCAAGCACAGATAGAAGCGTTAGAAACAGAGCATCGAATGTATGGCGCGACAGCCACTGAGATCGCTATATATAACGCGATGCTTGATGGTCAGATAACCGAGCAAGAACAGTCAATCATCGCTCTAACCGAGAAGATTCAGACGCTAGAGGAAGAAGAAGCAGCCAACATTGCCGCAAGAAAGGCTGCAGAGAAGAAAGCCGCAGCCGACAAGAAAGCGGCGGAAGATCTGAAAAGGACTAACGACAAAGCAGAGAAGGCATTTGGGTCTATGCTGAAGTCTGTAATGAACGAGAGAGAGCAAATACAACAAGAGCTTAATGAAAGGCATGTAATTATTAGTGATGCTCTAGCTGCTGGAAGAATATCCGTTCAAGAGGCAAGCGACGCTGTAACCAAGATAGAAGCGGATGCTGTTGCTCAAAGAATTGCCCTCGCGGAAAAAGAAGGCGCAGAAAAAGCCAAGCTAAGAGACAAGGCTAAGGCTTTCACCGTATCCAAAGAACTCATGAGTCCCATTGAACAGATTGATTTCGAGTTATCGGAAAGAAGGCGTCTGATACAAGAGGCCTACGGGAATGAAACTCAGTTTCGGACAGAGAAAGAGGCCGCCATAACGGCTATTGAGCAAATTGCTAGTAAAAAGAGATTAGAGTTATCTCAAAAAGAACAAAAGAAGAAGGACAAGCTAAGGCAGGAAGCTATGAAGGGGTTGGGTGACCAGTTGATGTCTCTTGACTCCAATAACAAGAAAGTATTCCAGATGCAGAAGGCTTACCGTATGGCAGAAGCCACAATGGCTGCATACCAGGGCGCGACTAATGCCCTGGCGGCTCCGTTCCCATTCCCTATACCGCAGGTCATGGCGGGAGCGGCACTCACCTTGGGATTGGCTAACGTCGCCCAAATCAAATCACAGAGCTTCGAGGGCGGTGGTTTCACCGGCTATGGCGCTCGTGCAGGCGGCCTGGACGGAAAGGGTGGTCGCATGGCGATGATTCACCCCAATGAAACCGTCGTAGACCACAGAAATGGAGGGGCAGCAGGCGTCACAATCGTTAATAATGTAGACGCTAGGGGTGCCGGTGCTGATGTGGACCAGAAGATTAAGATTGCTATGGCTCAGACATCCCAGCAGACCGTATTGCAAGTGCAAGACCTGATTCGACGCAAGAGGCTGGTGTAAATGACTACTTTCGCATTTCCAAGCATTACGCCTACTACGAACACGTTTGAGCTTGTAGCCAACACGCGCACGTTTCAATCACCACTGACTAACGCAGTGCAAACGTCATCGCGCAAAGGCTCATTGTGGCGAGCCAGCTTGCAATTCAACAACCTGTCGGGCGATGACCGCCAAGAGATGCAGGCGTTTCTGGTTAAGTTAAACGGACAGCAGCATAGATTCACGTTAAACGACCATTCCTACACAAGACGAGGAGCGGGTGGCGGGAATTTGCTCGTCAACGGTGGTAGCCAATCGGGCACCAGTTTGGTCTGCGACGGCGCTACCGCAGGCGTAAATAACTACCTGAGAGCGGGGGACTACGTCTCGTTCAACAACGAACTACACATGGTTGTGGCCGATGCTAACTCGGACGGTTCTGGCAACGTCACGTTGTCAATTGCCCCACCGATCAGGAAGACACCAGCGGATGATGCCCTTGTGGACTACGCGGAGCCGGTTTCAGGCGTGTTTATGCTTGCAGGGCCAGCGTCATGGGATACTCAGCCAGGAATCATATCCAGCTTCACGATTGAAGCCGTTGAGGATGTTCTAGCATGAGTCGCGGTTTCCCAGCAGCAGTATTGACGGCGCTATCTTCTCAGCACGTTTCGCTAGTAACGTTTGCCAAGCTGGAGTTCCCATCTGGTACGTTGTACGTTCATAACTCACTAGGCACCTATACATGGGGCGGGAATGATTGGCTGGGAACTGGTGACCTTGGCGAGATCAGCCAGCTTCAAGAAGGCGCTGAAGTTAGCCCGTACAAGATCACGCTCTCACTCTCCGGCTTAGACTCGACCATCTCAGGCGCTGCGCTCACCGAAGACTACTATCTTCAGCCAGTCACCGTGTACCTTGGCGCTCTTGCGTCGGATGACACACTAATCGCTGACCCTACTATCGTGTGGGAAGGCGCGATGGACCAAATGGAGTTAAGCGTCGGAGCGGAAGGCGGTGATGCTATCGTGCTTACTGCCGAATCTGAGCTTGCTCGTTTTGACAGAGCCTCGAACCTTAAATACACAGACGCTCAGTTGCAGACGGACTTCTCTGGCGACCTAGCGTTTGAGTTCATGTCTGACATCGAAGGCTCCAAGATCCGTTGGGGTGATGCTAGTTCTGATTCCGTGGCTGGCATCGCCAATCCACCAGCAGAGCCGGTTGTCTACGAGGGTTACGGGTGAGGGTTCATGCCGCGTTGAATAAGTGGCAAAAGCGCGACTTCAGATATGGAGATGCTGACTGCTGTCAGTTCATCGCCTTCGTTGTTAAAGACCTGACAGGTAAGGATTACTCGACTGGGTTTCAATACGAGTCAGAAGCTCAGGCTGAATTACTGGTTGGGAGAGAGGGCGAGCTTGTCGATTTCATCGGCAGCATATTGGGCGAACCGAGCGACGAATTGAAAGATGGCGACCCGTGTATCGTTGCCGCGCCGATTGTCGGTCAGGTTTGTGGTATTAAATTGAGAGACAAGGTGGTCTGCTTGACAAGCAAAGGGTTCGCACAGATCCCCGACCGTTATCTCGTCTCAGGATGGAGCGTTTAAGTGCCGCAGGTAATCATCGGGGCGTTAGTCAAAGTTGGCACAGCAGTAGTTGCTGCCGTTGGCGCTGCTGGCGTTTATGGCACCGCCACGCTTGCTGCTATTGGCGGTGCAACCATCGCGGTAGGAACCGCTCTTGCCAATGCAGCAATCAAGTCGCTGATGCCTGACCTTTCGATGGCTCAGTCAGACACGGATAAGTCTCGACAACAGACTGTCAGGGGTACGATTGAGCCTCAGAAGATTGTCTATGGGGAAGCCTTGGTGTCAGGGCCAGTGTTCTTCGTCGGTGTTGCAGGCACAAATAACAACACGCTATACCACGCGGTCGCTCTGACTGGTCACGAAGTCGAAGACATCACCGACATTCACTTCGATAACGAGGTGATTGCGGACTCCTTCATCAATCAATTTGCGCAAGTCACCGCAGGTTCATTTGGGCCAACGCTCGACGCGCCATCGGAATACATATGTTTGATTGAAAGAAAGACTGGATCGAGCACCCAGCTTTCTAGCTCACTCCTCACGCCAACTTTCGACGCTTGGACTTCCGACCACAAAGCCCGTGGCATTTCCTACGTTGTCACACAATGGAAGCTGACCGACTCGTCTCAAGAAGTGTGGGATCGGCTAAAGCCAAACAACATCAAGGCGCTGGTCAAGGGCAAGAAAGACATCTATGACCCACGTTTGGAAGTGGGCAATGGCGGAACCGCTGGTGGCAACCCTGATCTGGCTGTCTATCAACAATGGACTGACAACCCCGCGCTCTGCGCCGCAAACTACCTTACTGACACGAAGCACGGGTTAAGTGTCCCCGTAGCCAAGATTGATTGGGCTGCTGTTGTCACTGCGGCAGATGCTTGTGATGTTTCAGTGGTCATACCTTCCGGCACTCAAAAGCGATTCACTGCCAATGGGGTTTTATTCGCTGGAGATCCTCACAGAGCAAACATCAACAAGCTGCTGTCTGCGATGAATGGCTCGTTGATTTACTCGAACGGCGTTTACACAATCAGAGCGGGAGTGTACGAAGCACCCACGGAGAGCTTGGATGAAGACTCACTTGCAGGGCCAATCACGGTTAGAACGTCGGTGGAGCGCGGTGATCGTTTTAACACAGTCCGCCCGATTTTTATTGACCCCGCCCAAAACCACAAGAGCGTCGAGGCACCAGAAGTCTCTCTTACGGCAGCGGTTGGCAGAGATAACGACGAAATTCTGACCCGTGACATGCAGTTGTCGTTCACGAACAGCAGCTACATGGCCCAGAGAATCGCTCACAAGCAGATACAAATGTCAGACCAGCAAACGGTTCTGACCTTTCCAACGAACCTGTCAGGGCTTCGTGTGGACGTTGGGGACAGAGTCAGTGTCACTGTCGATGATCTGAACTACAGCAACAAGGTGTTCCGTTGCGCTGGCTGGTCGTTTTCAGACACTCAAGACGGCGTGGTCAATCTTACTCTCTTGGAAGATGATGCTAGTTCATACGCAGACCCGACTGCTGGCGAATACAGCACACGCGCACCCTCTGGCTTGATTACACAGGGATTCCGTGGAGTACCTGACCCACAGAACCTTTCTGCCACTGCTGGCTTAAAGTCCATCGAGCTGAACTGGACGAACCCAGTGAACACCAGCCAGTTCAAAGAGATCGTGGTCTACGCATCGCCAACTTCGTCGTGGTCGAACAAAGTCGAGATTGGCCGCACGATGGGTACTCAATTCATCCATGACGCATCCAACTCGGCGGACGCGGTCGCGGTAGGGGACACAAGATACTATTGGGTGAGGGCGGTCGCTTACGGGACAGGGACTGGCTCGTTTGTTGAGTCCGATAGAAACCCTGACAACGATACGTCAACCATCGTCGCCACGGTAGGGCCAAACAACCCTGACTATTCAGAAATCGTTGACGATACGCCAGAACAAGCCCCGCCGACTGGCCTGACGCTCACAGAAACCACGGTGCTAGGTAACGACGGCTCGGTACTTCCGGCGGTTCGTGTTTCATGGACTGCGCCCACGGCAAATACTTACGTTTCGTTCTACGAGGTTCAGTTTAAGCAGACATCTCAGGGTGAGATTGACTATGGCCAAGTCACAGACGCGTACAACCAGACCTTCGACTACGGCTCTGTTGCTGACGCTACGACCCTAGAATTAAATTATGGCGGAGTGAACGAAGCCATTTCTGGGGCGGGGACAGAGTTTTCATCCATCAACGTCTACGGCACAAGCACTGTCATCGCTGGCATGAAAGAGCTAGAGGAGTTCACGTTCAAGGTTCAAGCGGTAACGCTAACAGGCAGGGTGTCTGGCTTCATCACCGAGACATTGACCTTGCAGGGCGATCAGACGGCTCCAGCTATCCCATCCAGCATTGTGGCGACAGGCGGCATTCAGCAAATCAAGCTCGATTTTGAGCTGCCATCTGACAGTGATTTGGCCTATGTCGAAATCTTCGAGAACATTGTAGATAATCTGGCCAGCTCAAGCCTGATCGTTCGCACGAAGTCAGACCAGCACACCGTCACAGGGCTGGGCAATAACGTCACGCGATACTATTGGTTAAGAAGTGCCGACCGCTCTGGGAACCTGTCTGGGTTTAGCGCCACGTTCAACGCCACGACGCAGAAGGTTGTTCTCGATGACCTTGGGTCTGATGTCATTGCAGAGCTTCAAGCGGGAGACGGCTTTGGCATTGAGCCTGTATCCACGCTGCCAGCGACTGGAACGCACGTCGGGCAAATAGTGTACAGAACGACCGATTCTACGCTCTTGGTGTGGACAGGCTCGGCGTGGTCTGAGGACATCTTCACCGCCTCGTCAGTAGACCCCGGCTCCATCACTGCGGCTTCGTTTGCTTCTGGTGTTGAGCCAATCTCTGCGGTTACAAGCCTACCCTCACCCACTGGATACACCGGAACCTCCCTTGTCTTCCTAACGACAGACAAGAAGCTGTACCGCTACGATTCGTCAGTGCCTGAATTCACAGCGGCGGTAGCCACGGGTGATTTAGCAGGTACTATCCCACCGGCAAACTTCGCTAGTGATTTGCGCCCTGTCGAAGTGGTTAGCTCTCTCCCCAGTACGGATTTGACCGAGGGGCGGGTGGTTATCCTGACCACTGACAACGACAAGCTATACCGCTATACAGGGACGCAGTGGACGAAGGCGATCAGCGCCGCAGACATGGATGACCAAATCTCCGCTGGTCAAATCGCCACAAACGCGGTGACGGCTGCAACCATCAAAGCTGGTGCAATATCCACATCCAAGCTAGACGCGGGAGCGGTCACGGCTGCGAAGGTCGATGTGGACGAGCTTTTTGCCAATACCGCTGTCATCGGTGCCATTCAGACATCGGCCATAACGGCGGCGGCGATTACTGCTGAAATCGCCAACGTTGAATTCGTGGAGAGTGTCAACATCGCAACTGACGCGATAACCGCTGGCAAGATCTCTGCTGGTGAAATCGACGCATCCAAGCTGAACGTCACCGACCTGTCGGCCATCTCAGCCAACATGGGAAGCATCACGGCGGGTTCTATCTCTGCCGGTCTGATAACGGGTGACGTTGCGACCTTCGCCAATCACGCACTGGCTTCCAGTACCACTGAAGCGATCTTAGAAACCGAGAAGCTGGTTCACACCATCACTGCGCCAGCAAACTCGACAGGACTCGCCCACACCAATGTTATAATGATGACGATCAAGCTACGCATCGACGCAGACCGTCTCAAAGAGGGTAACGCAATGTTGGTGAGGGTGAGGAAAGACTCTACGTTCGACGGCAATCAGGAATTGGCTGGGGCAGGAACGAGCTTGGGAGAGTTCTTCTGCGGCGTACAATACGACGGCCTTGGTAGCGCGGTTGAGCTTATACAGTCGGTCACGTTGGTGGTCGCTGACAGTGCAACGCAGACATCGGCTAAAAATTACTTTGTCACAATTATGGGAACGGAGCTAACCGGCAGTGAGCCGCAAAGCACCAATCTTGGAAACAGCGACGGCGGAACTGCAATTACAGTGGGTATCAGATAATGGCTACACAACTACAAATCAGACGTGGCACCAGCGCACAGGTAGCCGCTTTCACAGGGGCAGAGGGTGAGATCGTTGTAAACACGACCAACGACTCAGTACATGTCAATGACGGCTCCACAGCGGGTGGGGTCGAGATGGCGCGGGTTGATGGTTCCAACTGGGCTCTCACCACG
>ERZ802830.4570-NODE-4570-length-11017-cov-31.1536_pt1 | contig 11017 bp, 11 predicted proteins | sample MGYA00345654_ERZ802830 | MGnify/ENA primary metagenome ERZ802830 (study PRJEB30503, sample SAMEA104212375) | marine metagenome | biome: Westerlies Biome; feature: [SRF] surface water layer (ENVO:00010504) within the epipelagic zone...; material: water...
ATTTTAAAAAAAACTATCCACTTATATACACAAAATCTAGCTCTTTTGGAACAAGTGCAATTGACTTGGAGCTCTCAGTAAATCTACTAGGTAGTCTGGATGAACTAGATTTTATAATAATAATTGATGATACATATAGCTACAAAGACCTTGTAGGATATTTGGCGACTGACAAAAAAACCTATCCTCTTGAAAAAGTTTATCTCATAGATAATTTTTTAGAGCAAAGAAACAATTTAGAAAATTATTACAAACCTATCAACCGATCCAATTTTGATAATATAGATATTACCGAAATGATAGAACCTCACCGCGAGTACCTTTTCAAACAATCAATTGAAGTAGCATTATCAATTGCTGATAAAACTTTACAAAAAGAAAATTTCTTAAATAAAATTGATCATGAAAATTTAGGAAATCTAAATATTAGAAACCAAATGATTGATTATCCTATAATATTTGATTAGCCAAAACTTTAAACGCATTAAATCTATGAGACATAATCATTTTTTCTTGAATTTCCATCTCAGCAAATGTTTTTGAATTATTTTCTGGTATAAAAAATGGGTCATAGCCAAAACCACTATTGCCCCTATTAGCTGGAATAATAGATCCTTTTACTTTTCCAGAACATATCAATTTTTTGTCGTCACCTATTAATGCTATAGAACAATGAAAGGTAGCTTTAAGATGCGTTTCGTTCTTAAACTTAGAAAAAATATAATCAATTACTTTCTGTTCACCCCCTAAGTCTTTTGCTACTCTTGCTGTTTTTATACCTGGGTAACCATCTAATTTATCAACCATTAGGCCACTATCATCGCTTAAAGATAAAATATTTGTAGCTTCATAAAAAAAATTCGATTTTAGTTTTGCATTATCTTCAAATGTTACTCCATTTTCAATCGGCTCACTTAAATTTTTAAAATCTGAGGGTGTTAAGGTTTCAAATGTTTGAAAAATATTAAAATGCTTTAGATAGAAAAGTATTTCTTTTCTTTTTCCGGCATTGCCCGTACCTAGGAATATCCTATTTTTCAATAGCAGCGTTTTGTATTTGAAAAATATCTGGCATAGAGCTTTCTACAAGGTCTATAAAATCTAGTATTGTCTTTTTACTAAATTTAGCTTCCTCACCAGTTGATTGAAACTCGATAAACTGTCCATCATTTGCCATAACAACATTACAATCTACCTCAGCGCTAGAGTCTTCTATATAATCTAAATCAATACAAGGCGTGCCTTTTACAACACCAACCGAAATAGCTGCAATTTGGTTGGTCAATATAGATTTCGATAAATTAAAATTTTTTTTATATTGATTTACAGCTCTGACTAAACTGACATATCCACCAATGATTGATGCAGTTCTCGTTCCTCCATCGGCACTAATAACATCACAATCTACTTTAATAGTTTTTTCACCAAGAACATCTAAATTAACAGCACATCTCAAGCTTCTCCCTATTAGTCTTTGAATTTCTTGAGTTCTTCCCGACTGTTTCCCTTTTGCTGCTTCTCTATCCATTCTTTCATTTGTCGAAGAAGGCAACATCCCATATTCAGCAGTAAGCCAGCCTTTACCTGAATTTCTCAGAAATCCCGGAACCCTATCCTCTAGTATTGCAGAGCAACAAACATGTGTACTACCAAGCTTAACTAAACATGAGGAGGGATTATTAGGTTGAAAATTTGGACTAATTTCAAGATTTCTTATTTGATTTAATTCGCGATTGTTTCTACTGTATGCTGACATTTTATTTTTTATATATTTAAGTTATAAGATTAATAGAAAATTATGAATAAAAAAATTTCTGAAATCGGAGATAGGGCTAAAACTATATTTAAATTATTAGTTGAAAATTATATTTCAACGGGTGAGCCTTTGGGCTCAAAATCAATAAGCTCCAAAATTAATAATCAATTATCACCCGCCACTATCAGAAATGTTTTAAATGAAATAAATTTTTATGGCTTAATTCAAAAAGATCACTTTTCTGCAGGTAGTGTTCCGACTGATTTTGGATTACAATTTTACACCCAAGCCCTTTTGGAGCCAGGAAAAATTCATAAGAATGAAAAAGACCTAATAGACTCAACAAAATTTCAAAACCTTCCTAAAGAATATGAAAAGATTACTTCGGTTTTAAACGGGCTTTCCAATCAAGCTAGTTTAGTCATCAATGATGAAAAAATTCCTAAAATAAAAAAAATTGATTTTCACAAAATTGATAACCAAAAAGTGATATTCATTATTGAAAATGATGATGGCTCTACAACCAATAGATTGGTTGAAACTAAGGAAAATATTGACTTAAGAGATCTAAACATTGTAAGTGAATTTTTAAATAAATTCACCCGATCCCAGTCGCCTGTACAGATAGAAAAAAATATATTTGAATATATAAACAAAGCACATAATCAAATAAGTGATACGACGAAAAGCCTCTTACAAAATGGTATTAAAATTGAAAGATCTAACAAATATGAAAAGTTTTTTGTCAGAGGGCTTCCTAATTTAATTAAAAATGAACTCGAAACTGACTTAGACAGCCTTAATCAACTACTTAGCGAGATTGAGACTGGCAAAATGGCAACAAAAATGATTAAGGCCTTGAAAAAATCCAAAGGAGTACAAATATTTATTGGAAGCAATACTAATCTTTTTAAAAATGCAAATTTATCTATGATTTTTTCTAATTATAAAACTAAAAATGGACTTACAGGTGCAATTGGTGTAATTGGTCCGAAGAGAATTGATTATCAGCGCATAGTTCCTATTGTTGGCTATCTGTCTGAAATTATTTCAAATAAAAAGTAGGGGGAGAAACTATGAGTGAAGAAAATAAAAAAGTTGATGAACACCAAAAAGAAGAAAGTGATGATATAGAAGAGTTAAAGAAAGAAAACACCAACGAAAATCCTAGTGAAAGTGATACCCCTACATCTGATGAAGATATTATCTTAAAACTAAATGAGGAAATTTCAGATCTTAAAGATCAAAGACTAAGAGCTATTGCAGAACTAGAAAATTTTAGAAAAAGAGCGGAGAAAGATCAATCCGATGCCTTGAAATATGGTGTCACAAATTTTGCAAAAGAAATTATTAACATAAAAGATAACATTGAGAGAGCCCAGAGCAGTATTTCAGACGAAGTTAAAACCAACGAAGCTGTTAAATCAGTTGTTGAAGGTTTAGATTTGATAGCTCAAGCAACAGTATCTACCTTTGAAAAAATAGGTATTAAAAAAGTTGAGAGCATTAATCAGAAATTTGATCATAATTTGCATCAAGCGATGATGGAAATTGAAAAAGATGAGATGGAACCCGGCACAATAGTTCAAGAAATCCTCCCAGGATATACACTTCATGACCGACTTTTAAGACCAGCAATGGTAGGTGTTTCCAAAAATACTCAAGAAAATCAAGATAACAAAGATAAAAAAAACGAAGAAACTGAATAAAATCAACCACTCTCAACACCCTTGAATAAATCAAGGGATAACCCATATACATAGTAGTTTATTAAATTTTATATTTTATAGGAAAAAAAAATGGCAAAAGTTATTGGAATCGATCTAGGTACTACCAACTCATGTGTTGCAATCATGGATGGTAAAAATCCTAAAGTTATAGAAAATTCTGAAGGTGGTAGAACAACCCCTTCTGTTGTAGCATTCACAGAAAGTGAAAAACTAATTGGTCAATCTGCAAAGAGACAAGCAGTGACAAACCCTGAAAATACTCTTTATGCAGTCAAAAGATTTATTGGAAGAAATTTTGAAGATACATTTGTTCAAAAAGATCTAAGCTTATCCCCTTTTAAAATTATTAAAGGTAACAATGGAGATGCTTGGGTAGAAGCACTAGGAGAAAAGTATAGCCCAAGTCAAATTTCAGCTTTTATTCTCCAAAAGATGAAAGAAACTGCAGAGTCTTATACTGGTGAAACAATTACCCAGGCTGTTATAACAGTACCGGCATACTTTAATGATGCTCAAAGACAAGCAACTAAAGATGCAGGAAAAATAGCAGGTCTCGAAGTTTTAAGAATAATTAACGAACCAACCGCAGCATCACTTGCATACGGTCTAGATAAAAAACAATCAGGGACAGTAGTTGTCTATGACTTAGGCGGTGGTACTTTTGATGTTTCTATTTTAGAAGTAGGAGATGGTGTTTTTGAAGTAAAATCCACTAATGGTGATACTCACTTAGGTGGTGAAGATTTTGATTTAAGAATTATTGATTTTTTAGCAGATGAGTTTAAGAAAGATCAAGGTATTGACCTTAAAAATGACAAACTTGCCCTGCAGCGTTTAAAAGAAGCTGCTGAAAAAGCAAAAATAGAATTATCGAGTTCGACACAAACGGATGTGAACTTACCATTCATAACTGCAGATCAATCAGGTCCAAAACACTTAAACGTAAAACTCACAAGAGCCAAATTAGAGGAGTTAGTTGATGATCTGCTTCAAAGCACCATTGAACCTTGCAAAAAAGCTCTCAGTGATGCCGGTTTATCAGCTTCAGATATTGACGATGTGATTTTAGTTGGGGGCATGACAAGAATGCCTAAAGTAACTGAAATAGTAAAAAATTTCTTTGGTAAAGACCCAAGTAAAGGTGTGAATCCTGATGAAGTTGTTGCTATGGGAGCAGCAATTCAAGCTGGTGTACTTCAAGGTGATGTGAAAGATGTTTTATTACTTGATGTTACTCCATTATCTTTAGGTATCGAGACACTTGGTGGCGTATTTACAAAGCTTATTGAAAGAAATACAACAGTTCCGACCAAAAAAAGCCAAGTCTTTTCAACAGCAGAGGATAACCAAAATGCTGTAACTATAAGAGTTTTCCAAGGTGAAAGAGAAATGGCAGGAGACAATAAACTCTTAGGTCAATTCGATTTAGTTGGCATACCTCCCGCTCCAAGAGGAACCCCCCAAGTTGAGGTTACTTTTGATATCGATGCCAACGGCATTGTAAATGTTTCTGCCAAAGATAAATCTACAGGCAAAGAACAACAAATTAAGATCCAAGCTTCAGGCGGATTGTCGGACGATGAAATTGATAAAATGGTAAAAGATGCAGAGGCAAATGCTGAGTCAGATAAACAAAAAAGAGAAGAAGTTGATGTAAAGAACCAAGCAAATAGTTTGACCTTTGAAGTAGAAAAAAATCTAAAAGAACATGGCGATAAGATTAGTGCTGAGGATAAGTCCAAAATAGAATCTGACTTAAAGGATTTAAAAGAAGCAGTTGAAAAAAATGAACTTGAGACCATCAAACAAAAAACACAAGAACTAACTCAGTCATCAATGAAGATGGGTGAAGCGATGTACAAAGATCAACAAGCAGCTGGCACACCTGGTGAAGGTGCAGAACAAACTCAAACAGACACTAATGAAGAAACACCCAAAGACGATGATGTAATCGATGCTGATTTTGAAGAAGTGGATGAAAACAAAGACGACAAAGACGATAAAAAAGCAAGCGGACAATAAAGTTTTAGTCCGCAAACACTATTATGGCTGAAGATTTTTATGATACACTTGGCATTTCCCGTGAAGCCAGTGAATCAGATATAAAAAGTGCTTATCGAAAACTTGCCATGAAATATCATCCTGATAGAAATCAGGGAGATGCTGGTGCCGAACAAAAGTTCAAAGATGTTAGCCAAGCATACGAAATCTTAAAAGATCCCAAAAAAAAACAAACATATGATCAGTTTGGCCATGCTGCTTTCGAACAAGGTGGAGGTGGCCAAGGTGGTTTTGGTCAACAAGGCTTTGGAGGTTTCTCTGATATCTTTGAAGATATCTTTGGTGCCTTTGGAGAAGGCGGTCAAAGAGAAAGTCGAGGGGATGATCTTCGCTATGATGTCACCATTGATTTAGAAGACGCGTATAATGGAAAAACATTAGAAGCAACAATACCTAGAATGGTGAATTGCCCTGAACAACATAGCTATAAAAGCTGCTCGACTTGTGATGGACATGGAAAAGTAAGAACCCAAAGCGGTTTTTTTTCTATGGAGCGAACTTGTGGAAGGTGTGGTGGGACAGGACAAGAAATGAAAGGTCGTTGTTCTAAATGCGGTAACACAGGACGAATTAAGCAAAATAAAAAATTACAAATAAAAATTCCTAGTGGGGTTGAAACGGGGAATAGAATAAGAATGAGTGGTGAAGGTGAGGCTGGAGAAAGAGGAGGATCTTTCGGGGACTTATACGTTTTTATAAATATTAAAAATCATAAACTCTTCCAAAGAGAAAGAGACAATATCATTTGTGATGTTGCTGTTCCTTTTACTACGGCAGCTCTTGGAGGAAAGATTGAAGTTCCTACAATAGAAAAAAAAATGGTTAACATTTCTATTCCCAAAGGAATGCAGTCAGGCCATAAATTAAGAATTAAAGAAAAAGGAATGAGCATTCTTAGAACAAATAGACGTGGAGATATGATTTTAAGAGTACATGCTGAGACACCAGTTAATCTTTCAACAGACCAAGAAAAAATTCTCAATCAATTTAATGAAACCTTAACTAAAAAAAATTCAACTATGACAGAAGGATTTTTCGATAAAGTAAAAAAAATGTTTAATTAATGCAATTTCATTTTGAAATTGTAAATTCAAAATTTGGAAAATTTTATATTCTTGATAGCAGACAAGGTCTTCATTTTATTCTAAAAAATAATGATAAAAGGATAAAGTCCCTTACAAAAAACTATAATCCTATTAAGGGACTATTTAATAAAAATACCATTAAGGTCTTCCAAAGTAATGCCCTTGGAAATAAAACTACATTAAAGGTTAAAATTAAATTTTTAGAGTGCTCTGAATTTCAAAAGTTAGTTTGGAAATACCTTTTAAAGATAAACCAAGGCACAACAGTTTCTTATTCTGAGGTTGCAAATCAAATTTCATATCCAAAAGCAGTTAGGGCTGTTGCTTCAGCAATAGGAAAAAATCCTATAAGCGTTATTGTTCCCTGTCACAGGGTTATAAGAAAAAATGGTATGATTGGAGATTACGTGTGGGGAGTTAAAATGAAAAGGGCACTACTAGATGTTGAGGTCTAAGGAATGGCTGACTCGATATATAGAGGAGGAAAGTGAAACACCGAATCAGCCCCCGCATGAATGCTAACTGCACCTTAATAAATAATTTAGGTTAGTCAAAGTGAGGTCATATTAAGATAAGTCCAAAATGAGCATTAAATCGATTTTAGCCTATAGTTTTCAATCTTTTTACTTAGCTGGAAGTTTTTTACTTTTATTTATTTTTTTACCAACTTTCTACAATTTATCTCTTGGTTTTGCCCTAAGCACAATTGGACTCGTAATACTTCTATCGAGATTTTTTGATGTCTTTTCAGATATTTTCATTGGTTACATAACTGAAAAAAGATTAATAGATGGGAGTTCTAAAAAAAATCAAATTCTTTTAGGGTTGTTTATTTTTATTTTCTCTTTGATAGGTCTTTACATAGTCCAATCAACAAATATTTATTTATTTATTTTTTATTATAACTTAGCATTAATCAGTTACTCTATAGCAATTATTCCTTATGACTCCATAGTTATAGACCAAAAAAAAATATCAAAAAAAAGATTTCAGCTAGCCACAGTAAAAGAAATATTTACAATCGCTGGTGTTTTAGCAGCATTAGCCATACCAACAATAATTTCAAAGTACCTATCATTAGATTTACTAAATCCAGAGGTGATTAAAATTAGCGGCTATATAATGATTTTCCTGGCAATCATTGGAACATTTATTTTCTACTTTTTTTATGAAGAAAGTATTAATTTCAAATCACAGTCAATTTCGCTTGCAAAGATTATTTTATTCTTAAAAAATAACAAAAAAATATCTGACTTTGCATTAATTACGTTTTTCAATCTTTTAGCAAATAATTTTACAGCAAATCTTTTTATAATTTTTGTATCCAATTATTTAGGCTTAAAAGATTACGCAGGCTATTTATTAATATTATATTTTACAATTACTTTAATATCGACCCCACTTTGGTATTTTTTTGGAAAGACGTTTTCTAATATGTATCTGCTTCAGTTGGGTACTATTATTACAATATTTGGTTTTTTCTTTGTAGCGTTTACAAGCGCCAATAATTGGGAATTATACATTTTAGTAATATTTATTACGGGTGTTGGAATAGGTGTGGATTTAATTATTCCTCAAATAGAATTAGCAGATATATTAGATAATAATAAAGACAATCGTCTCTCACAAATATTTACATCCTTTTTTTCAATTATTCGCAAGGCGGCGATCGGTATTGCTGCTGGTATTGCTTTAACTGGGTACGGCTATTTAGAAAATGTTGGTTTTTCATTAATTCTAGAGATACCTAATATAATGATCTTTTACTTTATGATGCCCATGTCGATTAAAATAATCGTATTAATTCTTGTTATGAGATATAGAAGTAAATTCCATGTCTCAATTAGAGGATAAAAAACATCTTATATATATTTTAGGTACTTTTGCTTTTTTCCTTTTTACTATTGCAGATACTTTAATAAAATTAATTGGCGATCTTTATAAGGATACAATTATATTTTCAATTGCCTGTTTCTCTTCCCTTATACCTGTCTTAATTTATCTTATATACCGAAAAAGCTTGGAGGAAATAAAAACTAAAAATTACAAACTACATTTTATTAGAGGAATATTAATGACTTTGACCTATTACTTTATTGTCAAAGGCATAATACTTCTTCCCTTATCTATTGCTTACCCAATTATTTTATCTGCACCAGTATTATTATCGGTTATGGGTATAATTATTTTAAAAGAAACCATATACCTTTCCAAAATAATTTCTTTAGTCGTTGCAATGTTTGCAGTATTTTTAGTTTCTGGTTTTAGTCTAAATCAAGGATTTAATACTCAGGGAGTAATTTTTTTAATTTGTGGTGTTATATCTGTAGCTTGTTTAGATTTTTCAGTGAGAGTTTATGGTAAAACAGAAAGAACTATTGCCCTTACATTTTATAGTCTACTAATTACAGGATTTATTTTTTTTTTATTTTCTTTTGGCCATTTTGAAAAAATTCTTCTCAATCATATTTTAATAATAATTTGTGCTGGATTAATTGATGGAGTAGCTATGATGATATTAATTTATTCTTTGAGAAGAGTAGAAGCATCCTTTTTTAGCATTACTCATTATTCTCAGATTATTTATGGAATAATTGTGAGCATCATTATTTTCAATCATTACCCCTCCATGATTGAAATAATAGGATCGATTTTAGTTATATACTCTGGTTACTTAATATACTCAAAGTTGAAAAAATTAAATTGACTCTTGCATCATAGGCATAACAGAACACCCTGATATTTTCCATTCATTCTCATCTTTTATCAAAGAATATGTTGCTAAATAAGACATATTTGATTGAGAGATAATTTGTAACTGGTGGTATATGGAGCCCTCAAAGTATTTTGAGTTAATAAAATAATATTGTTTCGGGTTGTAAACTGGTTCATAGAAACTTTTAACCATACTCATAAATTCTTGTGGATTGTTAAACCTTAATTTTATCATTGGAGATGCAAAAGAGTATGCAAGTTCAGCATTCTTGTTTTGGAATGCCTGTATTTGGCTTTCTATGATATCTTGTGTTATCGTTAGCTCGTTCTTCATAGAATCATCTGCTTTTGATAAACCACTTAAGATAAAGAACGTAAAGAAAAGTATGAATGCTTTTTTAATCATAATTCTTATATGTAAATTTTGCCCAAATAGATGATTAAGATAATTCTAATTTTTTTGATTTTTCTATCTTTTAATCTAAAAGCTGACCAAAATAGCCCTAAATTAGATTTATATTTTGAAGAATTACTTGAGGTTGAAAATATTTCGAAGCAAAATGTAATTGTTGGAGCAATTTGGAAAGAATGGTTAAAAACTGATAATTTAGAAATAGAAAAAATTATGAATATAATGCCTTATTTTTTCCAAACCCAAAATTATTCAGAGGCAGTTGATGCTTTAGATTATGTCATAAAATTAGACCCTATGTTTGCAGAAGGATACAATAAACGGGCAACTGTTTATTTCATGATGGGAGAATATGAAAAATCGATGAAAGACATAGAGGTAACTTTGTCATTAGAGCCAAGACACTTCGGAGCCCTCGATGGCATGAGTAGAATTTTTATATATTTTGGAAAGTATAATCAGGCTCTTAGAACCTACGATGAAATGAAAAAACTCATGCCTAACGATATAACTTTAGATATCAAAATAGACCGAGTTAATAATTTAATATTTGATGATGCTTAGCTTTTAAAAAAACAAGATTGCCCCTTGCCACCCTCCTCCTAGACACATAGTCTTAACCTAAGCAGCATGGGGGAAATAAATATATTTTATAATTTAAATTATTTAAATTATTTAAATATTTAAATATCTAAGTAAATCAATATTAATTGACTAATTATAGAAAGAGGATAGAAAATTTAACCTTTATTGACCCAACCAATAGTCTATAAAATTATCATGAAAAAAAGATTTAACACTAAAGTTATTCATTCGGGACACGGCACAGATAACGAAACCGGTAGTGTTATGCCACCCATTCATCTCTCTACAACTTTTAAGCAGAATAAACCGGGTGATTTTAAATTTGAATACGCACGAACTAAGAATCCCTCTAGAGACGTTCTTGAAAAACTATTAGCCGAACTAGAGTCCGGAGAGCAAGCATTTGCTTTTGCGTCTGGAATGGCGGCAATAAATACAGTATGTGATATTTTTGGAAGTGATTACCACATTATATGTTCAGATGACGTATATGGTGGCACCAGAAGACTTTTTGATAAAGTAAAATCCAACATAGACGTGACTTATATTGATTTTGATAAAAATGTTAATTGGGACGAAATAGTAAGTGATCGTACTAAATTTATTTGGTTAGAAACCCCCTCTAACCCATTAATGAAGATCATTGACATAAAAAATACTTCTACAATAGCTA
>ERZ802830.4571-NODE-4571-length-11017-cov-9.02372_pt1 | contig 11017 bp, 5 predicted proteins | sample MGYA00345654_ERZ802830 | MGnify/ENA primary metagenome ERZ802830 (study PRJEB30503, sample SAMEA104212375) | marine metagenome | biome: Westerlies Biome; feature: [SRF] surface water layer (ENVO:00010504) within the epipelagic zone...; material: water...
GCCAATAGTTTGTAATTCAATAGGGTGAGATATTTTTTATAACTTTGAAAAAAAATTAATGCTATGAAAAATATCAGTCTTTTATTCGGTCTCCTTTTTGTTATATCATGTAGTAATGATAGTACTGATGACATAACTACGCCTCCTGGTCCAGATTACGAAGTTTGGACGGGTGCTAATATCACATTCATTAAAGCACCAAATACTGATGCCGGTGATGCTGCTAATCAAGATAGAATCACCAGTAATGTGGCCATTACTCGTGGTACATCAGGAGGAGAAATTTTTAATGCAGTATCAGAATCTGATGCTACTGAAAATGTAAGTCCCAGGGGCACTAAATGGGCAGTTGGTAATATTTCAGATGTAGAATCGCTTTCATTCTCATCTTTTAGATCTGCTGTAGGCAAACCAAAAAATGTAGTTGGCAAAAATTTAGTCATGTATTTAGAAGCCGATAATGTTTATTTAACGGTAAAGTTTTTGAGTTGGGCCTCCGGAGGTGGAGGTAGTAACGGTGGTTCAGGTGGGTTTTCTTATGAACGCTCTACCAAAGATTAAAGAATTATCTAAAAATAAAAAAAAGCCCAGTGCATTGCACTGGGCTTTTTAAGTTAGTTAGTATTTAGAATTTATTGTTTAATTATTCTAACTGTTTTCACATCATTTATGCTTGCAAAATAAACACCGTCTCTTAATTTGGACGCGTCTATGTTAACAGCATTACTAAATGGTTTCACATGCATAACTTCCTTACCTAAAACATCAAACACTCTTACGCTTTCAATGTTTTTCTCAGCTTGTATTGTCCACTGGTTTTGCGTTGGGTTAGGGAACACTTTTAAGGCTCCCAAATTACGATCTACAGTAGTTAACGACTGATCTGTGTAGAAGTAAATATTAGTTAAGTACAAGTAACTTATGTTTGCTGCGTTATTAGCTTCGTTTCTTGTAATCTTAAGTTGTCTTAGTGTACCGTCAAACGCTTCAATGGTATTAAAGTCATTAAGTTTTACTTCATGCTCTGACCACGCACCGGCAGTTGTAGTTACAGATGTGAAAGCTTCATTGCCAGGACCATCATCAAAATCTAAAATATAGAAATCAACTACGTCTCCGTTTTCTGTCCAAGCATCAAAATGCACGTGTGTAGATGCAGAAACATCGGCACCATCAACCAGAGCCATACCATCCCAAGTTCCAATATCGTGACCTTGGTAATTTAAGTTTTCATAACGCCATAAGGTTTCACCATTAAGTTCTACAGAAGACCATTCTGCATCACCCCATGGGTCTAAGTTGTTATTAGTTATGTCTCTAAATGGTGCATAATGAGCACTTAAAATTGAAACTACATTGTCTGTAGTAGCATCTTCATCTGGACTAGGCGCAGCAGTTGCAGGTTCTGGTTCAGCAATTGGACCAGCACCAACACTAGTTGCAATATCATCTAGATAAGCAGTAACATTATCGTTATTGTTTTCACTATTAAATTGAATAACCACTTGATCTAAATCTGTTCTGGCTACCGTAGCACCATCTAAAGAGAAATCAAACTCCAATTCAACCCAAGTATCTAATTGGTCTATAGCTTTGATAATGCCCACTTGCGTTGTCCAGGCATCACCACCTAGCTCACTGTTTTGAAGTTTTAGCTCTAATTGGTTAGGTGATCCACCAGTTAACGAACCACTATCAATATAAGCTTTAAGTGTAAATTTACCATGGCTATTTTCTAAATCAAATTTAGCACAAGTTACCATTTGCACATTAGCATACTGTCCGCCTGTATCAATATACTTCATGATATTTCCAGTACCACCAACCGTATTACCAGCAAGACTAGTTTCAGAAGCACCATCTACAATCTCATAAGAAGAGGAATCTTCTTTCCATTCTCTAATATCTACAGAGTCTGCATCAAAGTCTGCAGCAGGTTGTGCCGTTGCATTAGCATTAGCACAAGGTTCTACCTCTTCGTTTACATTAACGGTTCTCGTAACTTCTGTAGCGGCATTCATTGCTGCATCAGAAACATTATAGGTCACAATATACTGTCCAGCAGTATTGGTATCTACGGTATCACCGCCAATAACAATATTTACTGAGATATCACCATCCACATTATCTGTAGCTGTAGCACCTGCTTCGTTATAAGTATCCCCAACATTTAATTCAACAACAGCATCACCAATTAAGGAAATAACCGGAGGTGTAGTATCAACAGGATCATTTACATTAACGGTTCTGGTAACTTCTGCAGCTGCATTACCTGCGGCATCAGATACATTATAAGTAATAATGTACTGTGCAGCACTATTAACATCTACAATGTCTCCACCAACTAAAATGTTTGCAGTGATATCACCATCTACATCATCTGTGGCAGTGGCCCCAGCATCAGCATAAGCATCTCCTACAGTAATTGCCACAGGATTATCACCTAATAATGTAATTACTGGCGCTGTAGTATCTGCAGGTACGACATAGCTAGACGCTATATTATCAATATACGCCGTTACAGGGTTGTTATTAGCTTCACCTTCACCATTAAATTGTAAAACAATATTGTCAAAATCGGTGCGGTCTAAAGTACCATCTGTTTTAGTGCTAAAGTCAAATTCTAAACTAACCCAAGTATCTAATTGGTCTACAGCAGCAATAATTGTGCTCTGGTTTTCCCATGGATTCATGGTGTTTGTTGTAGCATCTTGTAATTTAAATTCTAGTTGGTTTGGAGAATTACCAGAAAGTGAACCACTGTCTATATAAACATCCATAGTAAATTTGTTAACAACCGTTAAATCAAATTTACTACAGGTTCTAATTTGGATATTAGAATACCATTCGCCTCCTGCATCAACATATTTAAGAATATTACCAGATCCACCAACAGTAGCACCAGCAACATTAGTAGTGGTTGCGCCATCTACAATTTCCCATGTGGCATTGTCTTCTACCCACTGTTTAATATCTACAGAGTCTGTATCAAAGTCTGCAGCAGGTTGTGCAGATGCATTAGCATTCTCACAAGGATCTGCAGGACATGTTTCCTCACAAGTACCCCAACAATAAGTAATAGACGTGTTGGCTGTAACAGCATCTAGGATTCTATCGTTAAAATTGTTTGGATCAGCACAAGCTAGGCCTCCAAGTTGTTCTTTTTTACCCCAATCACCGCCATCTACAGGTCCATTTAAGAAAACGTAATTTCCAGTAGTCCCCTCGTTTAATGTAACGGTTACGGAGTATATATTATCATTGTCATCATCTAACATTTGGTGTGCATTTGCTGAAGAAAAAACACCTCCGCCAAGGAATACACCGTCAGGGCTCACTGTTTCATTAGACATATCAACATTAAATGTAACCTCATAGGTTGTAGTTATTGGTTGTTTTCCAACAGCAAATGGGTAAATACAGGTACTATCCCAAGTGGTCATAGTACCATCTGTACAATTGGCAGCCCCGGCTGTCCAAACCCCATTTTCTTGATAAGCCCAAGAATCTAGATAATCATAAAAACCATCACCATTCCAAGCTGTACCAGAACCATCTACACCTATTGTACCGTAGGTTTCAATTGAATTGCCGTCAAATAATAATTCAACAACGTCATCACCATTTCCAGTAAAACCGGTATTTTCTATGACCACATCAAAAATATTTGAAGCATCCATATAAGTATCCATGGCTGATGGGTTATATGCAAGAAGTATGTGATCTCCGGCACTAGCACTTCCCGCAGGGAAAGGCTTAAGGTTTGGAGAAGTCGATCCATTAGAATAAACATTATATGAATACGTAGTTAAATCTGCAATATTTGCCGTGGCTACAAAATGTAAACCTTTACCACCACTACTTGTGATACTAAAATCCATTACACCTACTAAATCAAGTGCCGCAGAGACGGGTTGTGACTCATAAGCAGAGATGGTTGGGGTAGGTGTGCTCCATGCTACACTTACTGTCATGTCTCTATCTATAGTAAGTACACGGTCTGTAAATACACCATTTGTTACGATACCTGCATGAGGATCGTTAACAAGTGCTTCCCAACTGTTGTTTGCAGCAGCAAAAGCTTCTTGTGCTGCCCAATTACCCATTCGTGCTTTCCAAGTATAAGTACCTTCGGCAATACTGGTCCAAACTTCGTATACGCCTGGAGTGTCACTTTCTGTAAAAGCTGTACTGTCATTAAATTCATTAAAGCTACCAGATAAATAAATATTATCATTAACCTCAACTCCAGAACTGGTCATGTCTAAAACAAACTTTAAATCATAAGTTTCTCCCGTACCACTGCAGCCGTTATAAGGATTGGCATGAGTAGCATCTTCACCAGAGACAATTAATCTACGATTAATAGATTCAGGATCACCGCTTCTAACACTACAAACCGTATTTTCAGCAATAGTTTCAGCACCAGGCCAATCATTTCCAACAAGGAATTTATAAGTATAATTACCGTCTTCAAGAGGAATAGTTACAGAATGTGTTCCATCTCCATTATCCGACAAGGTGTGAGAATTGGCAAGATCCCAACCTGTAAATGAGCCTGCTAATGATATAGGTGTTGTACCATCATATTCTGTTTGTGCAGACATATCTACAGTAAAGGTTATATTGTATGTTTGCGCTGTTACATTAACGGTTCTAGTAACCTCTGTTGCTGGATTACCAGCAGCATCAGAGACGTTATAAGTAACTGTATAGGTCCCAATTGTTGTAGCATCTACATTATTTACCGTTACTATGTTAGCAGTAATGTCTCCATCATCATCATCTGAGGCAGTGGCACCAGCATCAGTATAAGTATCTCCAACTGTAATGTTTACAGGATTATCACCAACAAGTGTAATTACCGGTGGTGTAGTATCTGCAGTTGCAGCTTCTTCAACTACAAAGTCATCTAAGTAAATATAGGCGTCATCAAAAGCAGCATCTGTTTCATTACCGTGGTAAAAATTAATAGCCAGTTCTGTATTATTTGAAGAATTAAATGCGTGTTCTTTTTGAATAAAATCAACAGCAGGATCTGATGCAGCTCCATTAAAATCTGCCACAGTTATTAAGGTTGAAAGTACATCTAAATTAGTTCCGTTGGCATCATTAGTTTTCATTCTAATATTAGCCCCCTTAGTGTAAGTTATACCTTCTGTAGCTTTTACTTTAAAGCGTAATACATAGTCTGTATTTTCTGTGAGGTTATTAATGAGTTTTCTAGCAATACCACTACCACCTGCACCACCTTTAGCTGCAATCATTAGAGCGGTTTGTGTAATGTTATTATCGGCATCACGATCTGCAAATACTTGCACCGTACCAGTGGATTGAATCCAAAAGTTAGTGGTATATGGCATAGGTGCGCTTTTTCTTCTGTTATGGCTATCCATTGAGCCATCTTCTACAATAACGCCATCTGGGTCTGCAGGAATTTCTGTAATACTTACATTATCTAGATACCAACCAGAAGCAGCATCTGCTGGAGCATTAGTTTCTTTATTGTAAACAAAAGTTAAAATCATGGGGTCTACAGAGAGATCTGTCCCTGCTGGAATGGTAAAGTTAGCACCACCACGGGTAGACCATGGTCTTGGTGATCCCCAACTGGGTTGGGCATTACCTTTATTTGCAGACGCTGAATACAAGGCACCATTTACAGAGCATAACCCTGTTTGGGAATCGGCTTCATACCAAAAGTAGACGTTACTATTGTTAGTACCAGTACCTGACGCTTTTCTTACCTGAAACGTAAGCCCTTTGGTAAGATCTGTATCTATACCCAAGGCAATAGCATCAAATAAAAGTTTATAGCTTTTACCTGCAGTAAACTTGGTAGGGTCCAACTTATAGCGTACAATGGCATTTGCCGAATTGTTAGATTTTAAATGAATGGTCCCTTCTGGAGTTTGAGCAATGTTAGGATCACCATTTATGGTAAACCATTCATCTGAGGCCCCATTAGTTCCAGCATAATCCTGAACTGGGTTATCAAAGCTTGAGTTTGTGATAAGGTTGTTCTGACTGCTTAGACTAAATCCAAAAAGCAAGAACAGAATCATTAAGCATTTTCTCATAATATTAAAAATTAGTTAGTTGTTAAAAGAATTATACAATTTAGATAAATGGCTAAATTTTTGACAGTTAGTTATAGGTCAAATACTATAACATTTGTTTTAAAACTGAGTAAAAATTAATAAATCCTTGATTTTAGTAATAGTAAAAAGTGAATACTTTAAAAAAACCACACTGAAATTATGTAATTCTAAAAACCCAAGTTAAAATTAATTTAATCTAAAAGCAATTCATACAACTACAACAAGTTGTTTTTCAAGGCTCTACAAAACCTATACAACTTTATGTATTAAAAATACTGTTGGAAGAGGAAGGGATGTAAACAAAAAAGCCTTCTAGTTTAGAAGGCTTTTTTAAAAAAAATGGTAGTTTATTACTCTTTAATAATTCTAAATGTCGCCGTCTTATTTTCAATACTAGCCCTCATTAAATAAATACCTTTTTGAAGACTTGAAACATCTATGTTAGATTTTAAAGCGTTCATATTTTTAGAAAGCACGTTTTGTCCTGCAGTATTAAATAACTCAATTCTAGAAATTACTTTTCTAGCTTCTACAGAAAATTGGTTTCTAGTTGGGTTTGGACTGTAGCTAAAATTAAAATAGCTATTAAAGTTTGAGGTAGATAGTTTTTCCTCAATAGTAATGTCATCTAGATAGAAATAAGTGTTATCTAAAGTAGCATCTGTTTCATTAGGGTGGTAAAAGTTAACCACAAGTTCGGTGTTAGCTCCGGAATTAAACTCGTGTTGTTTTTCAATAAAATCTATATTAGCATCTGCCGCAGCAGCATTAATTTCTTCTATAGTTATTGATGTTGCATTATTTCCAGCTAGATTAGTCCCGTTAGCATCATTGGTTTTCATTCTAACACTAGCGACTTTAGTATAGGTTTTCCCCTCTGTAGCTTTTACTTTAAAGCGTAATACATAGTCTGTATTCTCTGTGAGGTTGGTAACAAGTTTTCTTGCAATACCGCTACCTCCTGCACCACCAGTAGCGGCTACCATTAGTGCCGTTTGCGTAATATTATTATCGGTGTCACGGTCTGCAAACACTTGTACATTACCAGTAGATTGAATCCAATAATTAGTGGTATAAGGCATAGGGGCACTTTTTCTTCTGTTATGAATGTTCATACTACCGTCTTCTACAATAACGCCATCTGGGTCTGCAGGAATTTCAGTAATACTTACATTATCTAAATACCAACCAGAGGCAGCATCTGCTGGAGCATTAGTTTCTTTATTATAAACAAAAGTCAAAATCATAGGGTCTACAGAGAGATCTGTTCCTGCTGGAATGGTAAAGTTAGCACCACCACGGGTAGACCATGGTCTTGGTGATCCCCAACTGGGTTGGGCATTACCTTTATTTGCAGACGCTGAATACAAGGCACCATTTACAGAGCATAACCCTGTTTGGGAATCGGCTTCATACCAAAAGTAGACATTACTATTGTTAGAACCAGTACCTGAATTTTTTCTTATCTGAAACGTAAGCCCTTTGTTAAGATCTGTGTCTTTTCCTAAAGCTATAGCATCAAATAAAAATTTGTAGCTTTTACCTGCACTAAACTTTGTGGGGTCTAATTTGTAACGCACAATTGCATTTGCTGTGTTATTAGATTTTAAATGAATAGTCCCTTCTGGGGTTTGAGCAATGTTAGGGTCACTATTGATAACAAACCACTCTTCGGAGGCCCCATTAATTCCAGCATAATCGCCAATTGGGTTATCAAAGCTTGAGTTTGTGATAAGGTTGTTTTGGCTACTTAGATTAAATCCAATGAGTAAGCACAAAATCATTGAGTATTTTTTCATAATATTAAAGGTTAGTTATTTTTAAAAATTATTTGATCAATATAGTTTATAAGCTCTTGCGTTTTCAGGTACTAATATGTCAAATACTATAACATTTGTTCTATGAAGATATAAATATTAACAATTACTACTTTTAAATGTTCTCAAATTTTAAAACAAAAAAAGCCTTCCATATATGGGAGGGCTTTTAAAATTTTAAAAAAATAAGTTATTCTTTGACTATTCTGTATGTCGCAGTTTTATTATTAATGGTTGCTTTCATTAAGTAAATACCTTTTTGAAGATGGGTTAAATCTAAACTAGTATTTAAAGCATTTATATTTTTTGATATTGCTTTTTGCCCTAATGTGTTATAAAGTTCTACATTAGAAATATTATCATTAGCGCTAAGATTTAAAGTATTACCAGCAGGGTTAGGTGAGAAGGTGAAACCGTAATAATCTAATTTTTTATAAGATAGTGAGGCGTCATAAACTACATTAATAGTCCATGTGCTAGACAAATACTTTGAAGGATCACCCAAAGCACCGTTAGGATTTATGTTAATTGTTGCTGAGGCTTGTTCTAAAGTATTATCATCAGCAAATGAAGTAAATGAAAAAGTCGTAACTACTTTAGCACCGGTGTGAACACAGGAGTCACCATAAGAGTAATCAATATTTCCTACAGCTCTGGTTTGCATGCCTATAATTTCAAATCCAGTAGCATTAGACAATGTAACAATATCATCTTTGGTAGCAGTTGCTGGAACTTTTTGGTTCTTAGCAGATCCGTCAGCAAAAATTAAATTCAAATTGAATTCACTTGCAGATTTCATGTCAGAGCGAATTTCAATAGTGTTGTTGTCGGTGTCTATGGTAGTATTTTCACTAGCCACAGAACAGTCGTTTGTTTCGGGAACTAATAATGTGGAACAATTAAAGTTTTTATAAGATTGACTAAATGAAAGTTGAGTTAGTCCCAATATTAAAAATAATAATGTAATTTTTTTCATAATATATATTGTTTTGGTTAGTGTAATAAATATCAGCAACTTAAATCAATATATCTTGTAGTTTTATTACATTTTTTAACACAAAAGTTACAAAAACAAAAAAAACTCCATTTAATGGAGCTTTTTTTGTAATGTATTAATAATTAGTCTTTTATAATTCTGTAAGAACCTGTTTTATCTCCAATAGTAGCTTTCATTATGTAAATACCCTTTTTAAGATGGGCTAAATCAAGGTTGTCATTTAAGGCGTTTACATTTTTTATAAATGTTTTTTGCCCTAAAGTATTATAAATTTCAACTTTAGAAATTTCCTTATTTGCATTTAATTTTAGGTAATTTTTTGTTGGATTAGGTGTAAATGAAAAATTATAAAGCTGCTTTAAATTATTAGTGCTAAGTGCTGGGTCATAAATAACTTTAATAGTCATTTGAACATTTTGAATGTAATCTGTATTTCCACTGAACGCTGATGTTGTAGGAATAATATTTACAGCATTTGCTAATTCAATTTCAGTATATCCAGATTTTGAATTCCATGTCGTGTTATTACTAAAATCTATAGTAAAAAAAGCATAATTTAATTTACCTACAGAAACGCCATTGCAATCGGTTGTGGCAGCATCTTGAATGTCTCCACCTGTAAAACCATCAATAATAAATTCTGAAGTGTTTGATGTGAAAATATCTGACTTTGTCAAGTCAGCACCAGAAATTTTTAAACCTTTGTCTGCTGCATTTTTAAATCTAATCTGACCTGTAAAGCGAAGAGTACTTATTGTAGCATCATCTGTTTGAATAGTTAAAACGTTATTATCTAAATCATAGCTATTGTATGATGATCCCGAAGAAGTACAATCAATATGCTCTGCATATAAATCAGATGGAACAAATTGACTGAGACTTTGAGAAAAGCTAAATTGAACTAATAGAATTAATAGTAGTGTAATTTTATTCATGATGTATATAATTTAATTGAGGTACTAAATTATATTCCAATAGTTGTTTTAATAAGCACGTTTGTAACAAAAAGTAAGATTAGTATGACATATTATACTACAAAATGCACAAACAGTTGAAACAAAAAAGAACTTCATTTTGAAGTTCTTTTTTGTTATTATGCTTTCTGCTTATTTTTTTTATTTTTCTTATTCTTTTGTTTTTTTCCTTTTTTTGCATTTTTTGCAGCTATTTGTTTGGGATCTTTTGGCTTTCTCATCAGTCCTGTTTTTTCAGACCATGGGATGTGTCTGTCAAATAAAACATCATACATCTCGTAACTGTGACCTTCCACGCGTTCATTTTTCCAGTTTGAGACTTCCTGGTCGTAAATAGCTCTTAATTTATTCAAAGTTTCTTGTTGGTTCGCATTAGATGCTAGATTGTGCATCTCCATGGGGTCATTTTTTAAATCGTATAATTCTTCAGTTGGAGTCATGCCTTCGCCACCATAAAACCAATACAAATATTTAAAGCCATCTGATACAATAGATAATGATTGTGTTGCATTGGTTCCCCAGACTTGTAGAATCTTTTGGTGTGATTTTACAGAATCAGTTTTGCCATTCAATACTGGTGTAATACTCACACCATCTATATTACTTGGAATTGAAACCCCAGCATAGTCTAGTATGGTTGGCATCATGTCTATACTTCCTGTTAAAGCGTTAGATCTGGTTCCAGGATTTTTAATATATTTTTTAGGTCCTGAAACAATAAGTGGGGCTCTAGCCCCTTCTTCATAAGGTAAAACTTTTCCACCAAAAGCATGAGCGCCTAAATAGTAGCCGTTGTCTGTTGTGTAAATAATTATAGTGTTATCTAACAATCCTTGTTGGTCAAGTTCAGCATAAATCATTCCTACAGCTTGATCAACACCATATATAAGTTGGTAATAGTCTGCTAAAGCCTTATCATAATCACTCAAATATTTTTTGCTCAACTTTACATATTGTCTTCCTTTTTTAGATTGCTCTGGCAAGTGTTCAGCACCTTTTAAACCAAAATTTTCTGGCTTTGTAAAGTTTTTACCAGCATAAACGTCGTCAAATTTTGGATCTGGAGATACCGGAGTGTGTGGTGCTTTGAAGCTTACAGACAAACAAAACGGTTTGTCTTGATTTTGC
>ERZ802830.4573-NODE-4573-length-11017-cov-6.07371_pt1 | contig 11017 bp, 20 predicted proteins | sample MGYA00345654_ERZ802830 | MGnify/ENA primary metagenome ERZ802830 (study PRJEB30503, sample SAMEA104212375) | marine metagenome | biome: Westerlies Biome; feature: [SRF] surface water layer (ENVO:00010504) within the epipelagic zone...; material: water...
CTGGCAAAGAAGGGATTATCTCTAGATATGGCTTCTATGATGCGGTAGCAGTAGCAGTATCTCCTTATACAGCGATGTCGCAAAAGAAAGCAGTTCTAAAAGCAAAAGCGAAGATCACTGACAGAATAAATGGTGAGATGAACAATAAGACATCTATCAATTATACTGAAAAAGGTGCGTCTGAGTCTATGGCAGGAACTGTAGAAGCACAAGACGTTATTGTTAATATGATCAAAGAAACTGTTCTTAGAACATATTCTGTTGATAAGAAATTAACAATCTACAACACAGAGAAGAACAATTACAGATCATTTGTGTTGATGAAGATCTCGAAGAAAGACGTTGATAATATAATCACACTGGTTGAAGATAAGAACAACAAAAAGTTAATCAGTAAATTAAAAATCAGCGACACTTCAGATAAAGTGCTAAAGCAATCTGAGAGATAATATGCGACCAATAATGTACGCAATCTCTCTGGTGATGTTAGCACTTGGTCTGGTCCTATTTGTGATCAGCACGTCTGCTGAAGCAGGAGGACCTTGGTCAGATCAGTATTGTAATGCTAAAACAGAAACAATCATTACAAAGAATACTAAAGGTGAAGTTGTTAATAAACAAACAGTTGAGACTTTGGTGTGTGATGATGGTGCTAAAGACTTTTTAGCATATTCAGGTATTGCCAAAGAGTGTAAAGAGTATTGGTTCGATATGTATATCGCAAATGAATGGATAAGGAAAAAAGGTTATGTTTGTCAAAAATTTGATGGCAGTTGGGAAATGGTTAGTCCTATTAAGTAGTCTGTTATTGACTGCCTGTGGAACACCTACAAAAACAACCAACAGTCTATCTAGTCAGAAGAGTGTAAGTCACAATTACACACACGCAGGAACAGGTGTTGAAGTGTGGTATAACTTTGTTCGTAACAATATGGGCAAGTTATCCAAAGAGGATATGAAGAAACAGGATCAAGCAGTGTTCTTCGCACTCAACAGTCTAGAAGAAGGTAAGGTGGTTGCTTGGCACAACATGGAGAAAGACACTCACGGATTTGTTAAAATTGTAGCAAGTTATCCGCACGGCAGTGGCTATTGTAGAGTTGTGTTTACTCAAATACAAAAGAAGGGTAAAGCAAGAGATTTTAAGGAAACTGCCTGTAAGGATGTTGCGTATCAAGGATGGCAATTTATTAGGTAATTTAAGGTAAATATAGCATACGAAAAGAGTAAAGTATGTTATTTGGACTTATTACATTTTTAACAGCCATTACAATATCAGGTGTAGCAATCTATTATTCAGTGGCAGGACTTGTGGCAATATTTGCCGCGGCGGCTGTGCCTATAATCATTATGGGAACTGCCTTAGAAGTTGGTAAACTGGTTACCGCAGTATGGCTTCATAAGAACTGGAAAAGGGCCGCATGGTGGCTTAAAACTTATCTCTCAATAGCAGTGGTAGTATTGATGTTGATTACATCAATGGGTATCTTTGGATTTCTTTCCAAAGCACACGTGGACCAAAATTTATCTTCAGACACAGTTGTACAAAGAATTGAAATCATAGACAACAAAGTAAAAGCAGAAGAAGGCTATATTATACGTCAAAAGGATGTATTAGTGCGTCTAACAGGGCAAAGCACGGGCACTAACGATAGATTTAATCAAGACATCGCTATAGAGCAAAAGAAGATAGATGACGCTTATAAACGTCTTGAAGTGTTAGATGCTGATGTAGAAGCATTCACATCACGTAACAAAGGATTTGGTGGAACTGGTAGAGTCAAACAAGGACTTAAATTAAGGGAAGAACAACGTCCTGAAAGAGATCGTATTAACGCACAAATCACTCAAGCACAAGAAAACATTAATAAATTAAGAGCACAAATTAATAACCAATTGAATGCTAATACAGTTGAAATTAAAACAATTGAAAAGAATATATTCGATGCTCAAGGTAGAATTGAAACATTAATTTTAGAACAAGAACCTTTAAAATCACAACTGATGAAACTGGAATCAGAAGTTGGTCCTATTAGATATATTGCTGAATTTGTATATGGAGAAGAAGCAGACAGGAACTTATTAGAAGAAGCAGTAAGATGGGTGATTATCACTATCATATTTGTATTTGATCCATTAGCAGTATTATTGTTGATTGCTTCGCAGTACACATTCCGTTGGAGATACATAGACAAGCATGGTGAAGAACCAACAGCACCTAAGACTCCACCAGCACCTACAATACCACCAGCACCTGTAAAGCCAGTTGAGCCACAGCCTACTGGAGGTCAGAGTCTATCCAAGATAGTTGAACAACAAAAAGATGTACAAGCAAAATCTAAACCTATTAAATTGTCTGATATTGCTGAAAAGAAACCAGTTACAACAAAACCTAGTGAAGAAAAAACTACTCACGAAATGCTAATGGAAGGTTTTGAAAAAGAACAAAAGGAACGTGAAGCAGAAGAACAATTAGAAGAATTTAAAAAACGCGAAGAACAAGAAGCAGAAGATTTAAGACGAGTGGCATATGATGCCAAAGAAGAAGAATGGCAAAAAGTTAAAACAGTATGGAAAGAAGCCAATCCTCATGACACTATACACAGACACAAAGATTTGTATATCAAAGGCATGATTGACGAATTGCCTTGGGAAAAAATTACTATCACAGATGAAGAACCACCAATGCCATTGGATCAATGGAATAAGATGATTGAAGAAGCGGAAAAAGAAGTTTCAAAAGAAGTTAAGAAACCAGAGCCAGATGGGTCCTACGAGGACGAAATCAAATATGATTTAGAAGATAAAGACGCTGATCCAAAAAAAAAGACTTTATCATACATAATGAGGGAACGCAATCAACAGGTGAAAAAGGAACATCAGGAAGACTAAAACCAAATTTAACTGAGGTTGTGTATCCTAATTCATACAACCAAAACGAAGAACAATCAGAACAATCACATTGGAAGAAACTGTACGAATAATAGCATAATTATTTGTATGCCAAAACTAAATTTAATTACACAACCAGATAAACTGTTCAATGGCAATATCAGTGTGCTATTAATCAATCCTAAAACATCAGTCAAACAAGAGTTCAACAAAAAAGCATTAATGTTTAAAAAAGACATTAATCTGTATATGTTTGAAGTAGTTGATCCTGATGAACAACAAGATATGAAATGGCTGATTGAAATAGTGAACTCAGTAGATGTTATTATACTAGATATAAATGGCACTTTCAAAGACAGGTGGTTGCTAGGATATATTCTTAATAAACCAAACTGTTATTTCTTATACGATGGCAGTGACGCATTTGCTTATAATCTGATCAATAACAACAAAGTGTATGATTTAGAATTTTTACCTAGCAAAATTGAAGAATTGGAGAATCAATAATGCCAATGAAAGCCGACCTATGGTTTCCAACAGTGATATGGAACGACGAACTTAAACAAGTCAACAACACAGAATTAAAAGAATATGTGGTTAAATTGAAAGCACAAGATGAACAAGGTAAAGTAGCATCAAACTATGGCGGATGGCAAAGCAAATCATTTGAAATACTAGACCAACGACCAATAGCAGTAGAGAAATTTATACTAGCAATTCAAAGGTCCATTAATGAATGTACAAAAATGGCAGGCTTAATGGATTTACAAATCAGCGATTATTGGTGGAACATCAACGGCAAAGGAGATTACAATCATCCTCACGATCATAGAGACAGTATTTTGAGTGGTGTGTACTATATAGATATACCAGAAGAGAACATGGGCAATATACATTTTGAACGAGAAGATAATGCTGAATTCTTTTTGCCTAGAGTGATGCCAAAACGTAATCATATAAGTGCCGTTAGAGCAACATACAAACCAATCTCAGGAGGTATATTAATATTTCCAAGTTGGGTTAAACACTCTGTTGAAGGAAATCTATCTGACAGCAGTAGAATATCAATGAGTTTCAATACTTCCATTGCCATGACAAAAGACAATGACGAACTGGCAAAATTAAATGGCTTCCCTCCATTGACAGAATAAAATATTTGTGTTATTATGTTTTAGATGGCTACGTCTAAACAAAAAAAAGTTCTAATAGAAAAAATCAAAAACGATAGAAAGTTTTATGACCTTAGGTTTGAAGCCTATGGTGGAGAAGCAGTAATGGGCCATATTACCAAAGAAGCCTATGATTATTGGAGCAAGAAACAAGACAAATTAGGTGAGTATCTTGCAGAATATAGAGATATGAATATGCTTAACAAAGTGCCAAAAAAAGCACAGTTGGAAAGAGATTGGTATGAACATGATGATATTACACACGTCAGCGGTTGTGAACTTTCAAACAGTTGCACTTTGTATATTGACCAATATGATAAAGATTTTAAATTTGAAGACACCATTCACACTATTCCATTAGGTTATGAAGAATTAGGCAAATACGGAATCAAATGTATTGAGACTGGAACCTTTGATGCCGACCATTTAGCAGTAGAAAATAAACATTACCTGTTTGGACAAAGTTTTGAAAAGGGTGTTTGGTATACAGAAGAAAAGATTAAGGCTGGGCCACATGGTTTGCGTTTGGATCAAATACATCTAGAATATCAAGAAATTGAAGGTTGGCCCGTGATATGCCATGTTCAATATGATGGATTTGAATATCATCTTACAGCAGATACACGAGGCAAATCGTTTACAATTGAAGTCAGGGAAGGGTATCAAAGCAAAGATTTTGGTAAAAAAGATACAAAAAATATATGGTTAGACTCTTGATTTTTTATAATGAGTTATTATATAATACAGTATCACAGTATGTGATAAATAAAAGTGTAAGTTGCTTGGATAGGACTTACATTACATTAACTTGCTTAATAAGGAGGAAAAAGCGATGACAAACAAAAATCTATCTATATTCAATCGATTAAGACCAGTAACAGTAGGATTCGATAATGTGTTCGATCATTTTGAAAGAATGATTGATGATCACAATTTCAATACTATGGTTGCTACAAACTTCCCACCATACAACATAGTGAAGACTGGTGAATACAGTTATGACGTGGAACTTGCACTTGCAGGTTTTTCAAAAGACGACATAGATGTAGAATACAAGGACAATATGTTGACAGTCAAATCTAAGGAAAAAGCCAAAGATAATGACGTGGATGGTATGCTTCACAGAGGCATTAGCAAAAGATGGTTTTCAAAAGCCTTTACTATTGCTGATGATGTAGAAGTAAAAGGAGCAGAACTTAAAGATGGTTTGCTGAAAGTATCTATGGAAAGAATAATTCCAGAAGGTAAAAAAGCAAGAACTATTGAAGTTAAGTAAATTTAATATGGGTAGGGTGGCAACACCCTACCACTTAAACAAGAAGGTATAATGACAACAGATTTAGAAGTTAAAGTAGATTCGAAAGTAAAACAAATTTTAAAGACGCCAAAGAATTACCATGTAATCTTATTGAATGACGAAGTCACACCAATGGATTTTGTGATTGAGTTATTGGTAAAGATATTCAAACACAAACCAGAAACAGCAAAAGACCTAACACTAAAGATTCATAAAGAAGGTTCAGCAGTGTGCGGAACATATACATATGAATTAGCAGAACAAAAAGGAACAGAAGCCACTAACGAAAGTAGAGACAGAGGTTTCCCTTTACAAGTAAAAATAGAACAAGAATGAACAAATACTACTTTTGGGTAACACTGGAAAACAAAGCACCAATGAAAGTTGCTGAAGAAGGAAGAACTGCCTCAGAAGCCAAACAAATAGTTGAAGCAAGATTTCCAAATGCCAAGGTAATGTTTGCGGAAGGATTTTAATGGGACTAAAAGAACTAACAAAAGAAGTACACCAAGACGCAGAAAGACAAGGCTTTGTAAGAGTTTTAATGAGTGGCGAAATGTCAGAGGAACTTTATGCTGAATTTTTATACAATCAACACGCCATATACAATTTGTTAGAAGCCTGTGCGATGTCACATGGTTTGTTAAATGACTTCCCGCAAATTAGAAGAGCACCTGCCATACTAGCAGACTTTCAAGAATTATGGAAAAAAGAAGATATGCCAGAACTTGCTCCTAGTACAGAAGAATATCTTAAACACATGGCAACAATTAAAGACGATCCTAAAAAGTTAATGGCTCACATATATGTTAGACACATGGGAGATTTGTCAGGTGGACAAATGATTAAGAAAAGAGCACCTGGTAGCGGAACAATGTACGAGTTTGGTAGAGCAGACATTAAAGAAGTAAAAGAAAGAATCAGAAGTAAAACAGATGACAGCATGGCAGATGAAGCCAGACTGTGTTTTAAATTTGCCGCTGACTTGTTTAAAGATTTACACAATGCCTAGGAAAAAATTCAAAGACTTTCCTGGTAATCTTATAAAAATAAAAGTTCTAGAAGAAGAAATCAAATATTTTAAAAGTTTAATCCAAGAAACAGATACTGGACACATCTATACCACAATAGATGCTTTAGAAACAAGAGTGAAAGCATTGAAAGGTATAGAAACAGACGATCCTTTTATACATCACAGAACGGATCCCAATTTAATATGAGCATCATTTGGGACACATTAATAGACTGCCAAGAACAAATCATAAAAGAGTTTGATTCTCGAGGTAAAGAAATACAAGAAGAAGGCATGGCTCAATTCAATCAACCAGACAATGGTTGGATTAATAGAGTATGGCAAACAGAAGATTGTAGACGTTGTCATATAGATGTTGTAGATGCTAGAGAGTCTAAAGGTTTATGGATGATGCACGTGTGTATCTTTCCTAATTTGGATAACAATGGTCCTATATATGGCTTTGATGTTATAGCAGGTAAAAACAAAATGACTGGAGCCTTTCATGATTTTTCAAAAAGTTCAGGTGGAGAAGAACATCCTTTGATAGATTGGTTTAAAGAAGCAGTTGAAGAATATGTACCTAGCAAAAAACGTGAACTACCACAATGGGCATTAAACATATTCAGTGGTTCAATGGTTGCGGCAGGAAACGTCAGCAGTGAAGAAGAATCCAAAGCCATTGTTGAAATGGCATTAGCCAATTTAAAAGTGTATTTTGATTCCATTGGAGAATATAAAAACACAGCAAAAGAAGACGAAACCATAGAAGCACAAAACTATTACTGCCATAATCAACAACAAAATCCGCATACTCCAAGGGTAATGAAGTCATTAGGATTAAAAGAAGAAGACGTTGAACTATTCTGTACAGATGCTTTATTTCCCAAAATCAAAAAATAGTTAATTGACATCAACTTGTATTTGTGTTAATATACAAGTATGTTACAATATCATAATATACAAGATATAAAAATTAAACTTACTGCCATGAAAACAAAGAGCATGGAAGTTGAAAAAGCAGTTGCAGATAAGAAGCCTGAAGAAGAAATAAATTTCTTAATGGATGAATTGAAACAATTGGCTATGGAATTGGCAAAAGGATAATGTTGGTCACAGTCTCGGGGGCGAATAAAAAAATTACTGACTTGACTGAAAGTCTGATTCATTATTGTGCAAACAAATTAAAAATCAAAGATTCAATTACAATTGACGTAGAATTTTCTAAAACCCTGTACAGGGAAGATGGCATACTAGGTGAAGTTGATTTTGACGACAGCAATCACAGACCAAAAGAATTTACAATCACAGTAGACAGCACTGGTTCAAAAAGAAAGATCATGGAAACAATCGCTCACGAGATGGTCCATGTGAAACAATACTCCAAAGGAGAATTGATAGATATGTCCCGTTCAGGACAAACCAAGTGGCAAAATGTCCCTGTGAATAGACAAACAAATTATTGGGATCAACCTTGGGAAATAGAAGCACATGGTAAAGAATTAGGACTGTTCATCAGATGGGCAGAAGATTCTGAACTATCCAGTCAATCTTGGACACAAGAAGAGCTCAAATAAACTCATTAAATACGCAGTTTATCGATATTACAAAATTTAAATAAATACCACTATATTATGAAAAGATACGAAAATCACAGTGCAGAGGATAGAGCAGACAACAGTCTTTTTGACAATGACATTCATTATCTCAACGGCGAGTTAAACGAAGAGAACATTGCCAAAGCAATCAAATGGATATTGTCCGCTAATCTTCAAAAGAAACCAAAACGAAAGTTGGTACTATATGTCAACACAGTTGGTGGCGACTTGTATGAATCCTTCGCATTGATAGATGTGATGAAGAGTAGTCATCATAATGTTTCTACAATAGGCATTGGTGCTGTGATGAGTGCAGGCTTCTTAATATTTGCCAGTGGTAAACAAGGCGAACGTTACATTGGTAAAAACACAGGCATAATGAATCATCAACACTCCGACACAATGGATTCCAAAATGCATGATATGAAAGCACAGATGAAAGAAAATGGAAACTGTGAACAAAGATGTATGCAGATACTACGTGAAGCAACAGGAATGAGTGTACAGGAAGTTAATGCCAAATTTATAAAAAATCCTTCGGATCAATATTACACAGCAAAACAATTAGTGGATTTAAAAGTAGCAGATCATATTTTATAATCTAAAATACAAGTGCTATTTATCTTAATCTGGTTTAGTCAGATCATCTAGGGTGATTATGTGGGATTTTGGAAATGTTCTTGTACCGTTTTCAGGTTCTTCAATCACACTTTTTGGTTTACGACGTGATTGATTCTTGATCTGTTTATTGGCTTTTTTCTGCTCTCTTCGGATAACCCTGTCAGATTTTTTAACCATTTTAACATCTCCAAATATATTTAATAAGTAGTTGACTTTATACTCAAATAGTGTTATATTTTAGTTAATTTAGAGTAACCGAAGGTTAAAAACAGAAACAGGAGGAAAATTGAAGATAGAAGTTAGAAACAATAATGTTGAAAAAGCATTAAGGGTAATGAAGAAGAAAATGAAAAGAGATGGCGTTTTTCAAGAGTTAAAAGATAGACAATACTATCAAAAGCCATCATTTGTAAAAAGAGAAAAAGCAAAACAAAGAAAAATTAATATTAAAAAAGCAGAAAAATTAAGAAGAAATTTTTTATAATATGAATGAATGGCTGTATTGGTCAGTGCCAGGTGAAAGAATAAGTCACTATTTGTTTTTTATGTGGGTGGCAATATTTTTGTTACCTTTCCTATTTGGATTGAGACTGACATTACTAGGATATTTTATGAATGTCCTTTGGGTTGATTTCATATATTATATCAGTTACAAAAGAGTACAACAACTTAAAAATAAAAATAAGGATGATGATGGAAACGATACATTACGATGATAATTGTATTATTGAATGCACTAGAAATGGACAAAAGGTAGAAGCAAATATCCTTACGTTCAAAGAGAATCAGTTCTTAAGTGTGGTGTTTCAAAAAACAGTTAAATTACAATTACAATATAACATTGAAAAAAATGTCTATATTGGTAATATGAGCGGACTCGAATTTATAACTGAAGGTCCACAGAAATTTGTAAGTAAAACAGGAAGATAAATTATGAAAAAAATTGTTGTAGTAGGAGCAGGAAAAATCGGACGTATAGTAAGTGCTTTCTTAAAGTTAGAAAAGCATGAAGTATTTCTAGTTGATTCAAATACAGAAATTCAAAATGCAATTCATATAGATGCTAACGATGACCATGCATTTTCTGAATTTATACAAGACAAAGACATAGTGGTTAGTTGTGCGTCTTATGATGCGAACATATCCATAGCAGATGCCTGTGCGGCAAATGACGTGGCATACTTTGACCTGACAGAAGATGTCGCAGTATCAGATCATATCAAAGGTTTAAAAACAGAAGCATTCATGATGCCACAATGTGGATTGGCTCCAGGAGCAGTAAACATTATCGCGGCAGATTTAATCAAACAATTCAGCAGAGTAGACAAAGTTAAAATGAGAGTTGGTGCCTTGCCAATGTACACTGCCAACAGTATGGCATATTATTTGACTTGGTCAACATCTGGACTTATAAACGAATATATTAATGACGTTGATGTGATTGCTGGCGGTAAAGCAATTAAAGTTCAACCATTGGATGGATTGGAACATTTATTCATCGATGGAAACAAATATGAAGCATTCAACACTTCAGGTGGTGTTGCTTCAATGTGTGAAACATTTGCTGACAAAGTTAAGACAATGAGTTATAAGACTATTAGATATCCAGGACATCATTCCAACATGAAGTTTTTATTAGAGGATTTGAATCTTAAACACAATAAATTAAAATTCATTGATTTGTTTGACCAAGAAGTTCCATACACAACCAAAGACGTTGTGGTAATGTTTGTTACTGTGATTGGCGTGATAGATGGCAAGTTACAAGAAAGAACATTTCAAAAGAAAATATATGGAGATAAAACTTTGAATGCTATTCAAAGAACAACGGCTTCGGGTGTATGTGCGGTTGTACAAGCCTACACAGAAGGAAAATTATCTGGCAGTGGATTTCAAAAACAAGAAGATGTTCCATTGGAAATATTTACAAGCAATAAATTTGGGAAATTATATGAACAAGAATGATTACGATAGCATTATAGAAAGAGCAAAAGAAATTCAAAAAGAATGGCGAACTGTACCAGCACCTAAAAGAGGTGAAGTGATCAGAGTCTTTGGCAATCATTTAAGACAAGACATTGAGAAGATTGGTACAGCCATTATGAAAGACGCAAAAAAGATACACGCAGAAGCAATTGGTGAAGTACAAGAAGCAATTGATATGTGTGATTTCGCAGTAGGACTTTCAAGACAGTTGTATGGTCTAACAATACAAAGTGAAAGACCAGAACACAAATTACAAGAAGTTTACAATCCATTAGGAGTTGTGGGTGTGATTACTGCCTTTAATTTTCCTTGTGCCGTTTGGGCATGGAATCATTGTGTAGCGATGGTTTGCGGAAACAGTGTGGTATGGAAAGGTTCACCTAAAGCAAAAAATGTAACAGATAGTTGTAAAGAGGCATGGGATTCAGCAATCAGCGAATGT
>ERZ802830.4574-NODE-4574-length-11016-cov-11.4403_pt1 | contig 11016 bp, 7 predicted proteins | sample MGYA00345654_ERZ802830 | MGnify/ENA primary metagenome ERZ802830 (study PRJEB30503, sample SAMEA104212375) | marine metagenome | biome: Westerlies Biome; feature: [SRF] surface water layer (ENVO:00010504) within the epipelagic zone...; material: water...
CTCTATTAATTCTGTAAATGATGACGGTGTTAGCTATTTTGAGATAGTTAAGAAATTAAAAAATGAAATCATTTCAATCGTATTAAAAACTGAAATCACAAGTCCTAATGAGTTGGTTTTCAATGAAGAAGAAAGATTATTATTAAACAAAAAATCTAAAGAATTTAGAACAGCTGAAGCTGAGTATTCAGAAAATTTAATTACGATTTACACCAGTGAAGCTATTGCTAATAACAAAAATGTAAATATGTACTTAGCTAAATTTGAGTGGCTTTCACTTAAAGAAAAAGAAGGTGGTGTCAAAGGTATATATTTAAATGGTTATGATTTCACTAACTCAGAAAAGATGGATTCAATAATTACTATTCTCTCAGAAACCAAAGTAAATACCATTGTATTAGATGTAAAAACAGATAATGGTCATATTTTATATGACAGTAACTTACAGGAAGTTAATGAACTAAACAACAAAAGAGTTAAGTATGACCGAAGTTTATTACTGGAATTCAAACAAGAATTCAATATATATTTAATTGGAAGAGTAGTGGCTTTTCAAGATCCTTATTTTGCAAAAAATTTTGAAAACTCGTCTGTCATAGACTCAACTACTAATTCTCCTTATTCACAGAATGGACAATACTTTTTAGATCCTGGAGATAAAAAAGCTAGGGATTATGTTCTTAATATTGCAATTGAAGCCTGCTCTTTAGGTTTCGATGAAATTCAATTTGATTATATACGATATCCAGACACAAATAAGAAAGATTTGATTTATGGAGATGAAAATACTTATGAAAATAGAATTAAAAACATAAATTCTTTCTTACGATTTTCAAAAGATACTTTAAATGGAATGGGCTGTTTAGTTTCAGCAGATATATTTGGTTATGTTTTACAAAATAAATCAGATAATGGTATAGGTCAACATTTAGAGACTATTGCTGAAACAGTAGATTTTATTTCTCCAATGGTTTACCCATCTCACTACTCAAAGGGGTCATTTGGATATCAGTATCCAAATAATTTTCCATATGAAGTAGTTTCTGCGGCACTTAATGATGGAATCAATAGAGGTATAGAAAAAGAAAAGATTAGACCATTTCTTCAAGGATTTTGGCATGATTCGAGAGATGTGCAGTTAAATATTGAAGCAGCTGAAAATAAAAACCTAGATTGGATTATTTGGAACAATTCTAGCCAGTATGAACTAGAATATTTTACTAAAATCGAGTCATGAGTAATAAAGATAAATTTAGAGAATCCTTGGATAGTATTTATAAAGGCTTATGTGATGTGAGTGATTGGATGTATCATAATCCAGAGCTTGGGTTTGAGGAATATGAAACATCTAAATATTTAGTCAACTTCATAGAGAATCATTCACAAAAAGTTAATTATCCCTCACATGATCTTGAAACTGCTTTTGATGTAACCTACGGGGATTCAGGTCCCTTAACTGTAATATGCGTTGAGTATGATGCATTGCCTGAAATTGGTCACGCATGTGGTCATAATATTATAGCGACTGCTTCAATAGGAGCTGGTCTTGCATTAAGTAAGCTAGCTAATGATCTTGGGATAAGAGTAAAACTATTAGGAACTCCAGCAGAAGAAGGTGGTGGTGGAAAAATCATTCTTCTAGACAATGGTGCATTTGAAGATGCTTCTTGTTCTATGATGATTCATCCAGGTTACGAAGATGTAGTAAACCCAACTTTTACAACAATTCAACAATATACAGTTGAATTTTTTGGAAAAGATGCTCATGCTGCAGGTGCTCCTGATCAAGGTATTAATGCACTAGATGCTCAAATTCAATTATTTGTAAATGCATCAACATATAGACAGCAGATGAAATCTGATAATAGGATGCACGGTGTAATTAGGGAGGGTGGTTTTAAACCAAATATCATTCCTTCTTACACAAAGTCAGAATGGTATTTAAGATCGCTTAATAAAGATGGATTAGACCAAATCGAACAAGATTTTTATAACTTTGCAAATGCTGCCGCATTATCAACAAAATGTGAAGTAAAGATTACATCGCCAGACTACAGATATGAGGAAATAAATAACAATACAACAATGTATGAACTTTTCATGAGTAATTCATTGGAAGTTGGAAGAAAAATGATTCTACAAAAGAATGCAACAAGACCAGGATTAGGTTCTACAGATATGGGAAATATTTCTAAAGCTTTCCCTTCAATACATCCGATGTTATCAATTGACGAAAAAGTTGCTGTAAACCATCAACCTGAATATGCTGCTGCAACCCTTACTAAAGGAGGTCATAAAGCTATTTATGACGGTGCGTATGCAATGGGAGCTACAATCATTGACTTAGCTGAAAAGAATCTCTGGGATAAACTTTAAAGTATCTGGCTTAAGAATAGTTTTGTTCTGTCGCTCTTTGGATTATTGAAGAATTCATCAGGTGTGTTTTCTTCGACTAGCTGACCTTCATCAAACAACATAACCCTATCAGCTACTTCCTTGGCAAATCCCATCTCATGAGTCACAACAATCATTGTCATTCCTGATTGAGCAAGCTCTTTCATCACATCAAGAACTTCTTTGATCATTTCTGGGTCAAGTGCAGATGTTGGTTCGTCAAATAGCATTATTTTAGGTTCCATTGCTAGAGCTCTAGCAATAGCTACTCTTTGCTGTTGACCTCCTGATAACTGACCTGGAAATTTTTCTGCTTGCTCTGGTATACCAACCCTCTCGAGTAGTTCCATTGCTTTTTCTTCAGCATCAGCCTTACTTTTTTTTCTAACCCAAATTGGCGCTAAGGTAATATTTTGTAAAACTGTTAAATGTGGAAATAAGTTAAAACTTTGAAATACCATTCCAACTTCTGACCTAATTGCTTCAATATTCTTAAGATCATTAGTTAGCTCAATTCCATCAACGATTATTTGCCCATCTTGATGTTGCTCAAGTCTATTAATACATCTAATAAAAGTAGATTTTCCTGATCCAGATGGACCACAAATAACAAGAACTTCCCCTTCTCCAATATCCATTGTTATGCCTTTTAGGGCTTGGAAATCTCCGTACCACTTCTTTACATCGATTGATTGTATTATGCTCATAATTTGATTATCTTTCTCCTAATCCTAATCGTTTTTCAATTTTCATGCTTCTTCTTGCGAAGCTATAAGTAAACAGCCAATAAAAAATTGCACAAAATAATATATTCTCTTGAATTGTTCCTAAGAAGTTTGCACCTTGTGACTGGTTTGGAATAACTTTTGAACCAATGTAAAGCAAATCAAAAAGTCCGACAATTGCAACCAAGCTGGTGTCTTTGAATAAACTAATAACTTGACTAACAATTGGTGGTATAACTGCTCTTAATGCTTGTGGCATTACTATCAAAGATATTCTTTGCAAAGTACTCAAGCCGACTGCATCAGCTGCTTCAAACTGTCCTTTACTGATAGATTGAAGACCTCCTCTTACATTTTCGGCTAAATAAGCAGCACTGAAAATAGAGGTTACAACAACAGCTCTCACAACTTCATCAAACTCAACTCCAGAAGGTAAAAAGAATGTCAACATTACACTTCCAAAAAATAGCCATGTAATAAATGGAACTGACCTTACAAGCTCAATCAGTGCTGTACAAATAATTCTAATTATAGGAAAAGTGGAGGTTCTTCCTAGTGCAAGCATTACTCCAAAAGGGAAAGATATGGCAATGCCAAAAAATGCAAGAACCCAGGTTAATGCAAAGCCGCCATAAATAGAGGATCCTGGTACAACTATTAAAGACTCTGAGGATCCTCCCCTCATCAGCAGAATTAATATTGCTATTGCTACAGTCCAAACAATAAATAAACTTCTCGCTGATTCTTTAGAGTTAGCAACTGTAGGAGCAACTGAAATTAAAATCCATAATAGAAAAAATAAAAGTTTTAACTGTCCTAATACAGGTAATGTGAAAACTATTACAGAAATCAATAGAGAACCATAAATAAAATATCTCTGATATTGCATAAGTTTTTCAGAATTTAGATAATTAATTACTAGATACCCAACAACAGAAAACCCTAAAATTACAGGAAGGTCGAGTGTTGCTATTTGAGTCAGTGTAAAATCAGGCTTTCTATAAATCCAAGTAACAACTACTAAAGGAGTTAGTAACCATGAAACTGGTAGAACCCTTTTGACTACACTGACATTTTTGGAATTTAAATATTTACCTATAAAAAAGGTTGCTATTAACAATACGTATAAGTATGTCCAAGGGGTCTTTGTTGATGTTGCCAACGGCATTAAGGGATCTGGGTCTAATCTAACATTTGAAGAATCAAATGTTACTGTTGGAACTTTGATAATCCACAACGTAACGACCAGCAATCCTACATAAAAAAGATTTAGGTAATCTTTTGAAGCTTCTTGGTTAGATAATTTTGTCCTTACTAAGTAAGAAAGTAAAAGCAAAATTCCAAATATGCCAAGCAAGTATAATCTAAGTGATTGCTGAAAAACTTCAACTTGCGTTCCTTCGACTTTATCGACTACAACTGACGATGGGGCAATAAGGACTAATAAAAAGAGAGAAGAAAATAACTTCATTAATGAAGTACTCGTAGATTTTAAACTTACTTTTTCACTTATACTATTAAAACCCCAAGTTAACCCGAGTAACCCCATTACTACTCCAATAGTTATCCATACTCTAATAAAATCAGACTCTGGATAAGCTTGGACCATATAAAGTCTTAGGTTATATGTAATCGCAGTCCACTCTCTTTCAGGAGATATGAAAAAACCAATTATTGATCTGAAGAGTCCTATTATCACCCCAATTGAAAGAAAAGTTAAAATAGAAGAACCTGTACTTGAAAATAAGTTTTCTCTTAACCACCTATTCACTCCAGCAAATTGAACTTCTGGTGGGCTTTCTTGTGTATTAATATTATCTGACATTATCTTTCCACAATCCTCATTCTTCTATTGTAATAATTTACTATTGACGAGAGGGTCAGACTTACTGTTGAATAAAAGGCCATCCAAATGATAAAAACTGCAATTGTTTGCCCTTCCTGGTTATAAAGCGTCTGGCCAACTGCAACAATTTCAGGATATGCTACTGCTATACCTAAAGATGTATTCTTAGCCAAATTTAAATATTGATTACCCATGGGGGGTAACATGATTCTTAAGGCTTGAGGAAGCACAATTAATCTTAATAGGGTTCTTCTTCTGAGTCCTAAAGATAATCCAGCTTCACTCTGACCCTTTGCAACTGCCATAATTCCCGAACGAACAACTTCAGAAATAAAAACAGAAGTATATAAAATAACTCCAACCCAAGTTGCAAAATAACCTACAGACATTATTTTTCCAACATCTGGTGAATATCTAGTAAATTTTGAAGTACCGGCTTGAATGGCTTCGGGATAACTAAGGGTAAATGGTGAGCCTGAGAATTCCCAATTTAATTTATTTTGAATACCATCAAAAAATTGAGGTATTCCCCAATCTGCTTTAAAAAATAATTCATCGCCTAGAAGGAAATCTACAACAGAGGTTCCAAAAGGTAGAAATAGTCCAATGATTAAAATTAGGACTAGTAATGCAGCAACAATAATTCTAAATACATCATCATCAGTTAAGATTCCTCTATTTTCAGCACTTCTAGTTCTTCTTATCTCTTTGGATATATATTTATAAGCATAAAATGAAGCAATAGCTATGAATAAAAGCTGGAGCCCAATCCTTGGAAATAAGTCAAAAAACATAGCGATGTAAGATGCAATGAGGCCAAAAATTCCTATCGCTTTATATCCTCCAAACCAACCTATAACATTCCAAAAAATAAATGCCCCAGCAGAAAAAAGGCCTGGCCTTGTGTCAACTCCTTCTCTTTCTAATTTTGAAACCCTTAATTTAAAAACTCTTCTAGCAACGGAAAAAGAGAGTAGGAACCAAACTCCAAAAAGCCAACTAGACTCGCCTGCATCAAGCCATGGAAATGCTATTCCTTTTGCACTGATATGAACAAAGTGTTCTCCTCGATCGACTTCTTCAAGCCTTGGAAAAGACAAAATAACAGCTTGCCAGAAAAATATTTGAACTAATAGTGGGATATTTCTAACAGTTTCAACAAAACCTGTGGTTGCTCTTTCGACAATCCAGTTCTTAGAAAGTCTGGCAATACCCATTAAGGTGCCGAGGAAAGTTGCAAAAAATATCCCTGATACAGTAATTCTGAGCATGTTAGCCATTCCAATTTGAAGTGCTTGTAATCCTGATTCTGGATAGGTAACAAAACCTTCAGAGACTTGAATACCTGGAGTTGAACCTAGGAATCTCCAAGAAAAAGGTAAGTTTGTAGCATTTAAGTTAGTAATAGCCTGACCAAAAAAGTTTTGGATTAAATTGATAATAAAAAACAAGAAGAGGATTTGTCCAGCCCACTTTAAAAATCGTACATCACGCCAAAATGCTTTATTTAGTTTAAATTTTTTCATAATTTAATTAGTAAATAGATAATACCACCCTAGCTATTTCATTTCCATTCGTCTTGTGGGAGAAATATGAAAGGGGCCTTTCGGCCCCTTTCTAAAAACAATTAAGTTTTTATTACCTTGCTGGTGGAGCGTAAATTAATCCGCCATCAGTCCAAGGTGCGTTTGCAGAACCTTCTCTATAAAGTCCGACAGGATTTAAGTTTTTGGAATAAATCTCATCATAGTTACCAACTTGCTTGATAACGTTATAGAAAGCATCGGCACTTAAGCCCATGACTGTTTGCAATTCGCCGTCGTTCTTGCCCATGAGTCTTCCCATTTCTGGATTTGCATCATAGTCAAAAGAATCAACGTTGGCTCTACCTACACCATACTCATCAGCGATGAATGTAGCATAAACAGTCCAGTTTACGACGTCTGCCCATTGGCTATCGTTTGAACGATATACAGGACCAAGAGGTTCTTTAGAGATTGGTGATGCTGGGAAAATTGCCCAGTCATTCAATGCACCCTCTTTAGCTCTGTTACCAACTAGACCAGAACCGTCTGTTGTTACAAGGTCACACTCTCCAGCTTTGAATTTCTCCATAGCTTCTGGGAATGCTTCAACTGTTACAAGCTCAATTGCTGCTCCAGCTAATCTTGCACCTTCAGTAATGTTCTTTTCTGTTGTAGTACCAGCATTAGTACATACTCTTAAGCCATCAATGTCCTTAAGAGTAGATGAAGCAGAAAGACCATCAGAGTTTCTACCCATTAATTGTTGTCCGTCATAATAGGTTGTTGGTCCAAAGTCGTTACCTAACTCGGTATCACGGCTTTGAGTCCATGTTGTATTTCTGATTAATAGGTCTACTTCACCAGCTGATAAAGCTGTGAATCTTTCAGCAGCAGTAAGCGCTGTAAATTCAACTTTGCTGTAATCACCAAAAACTGCTGCTGCAACTGCATAGCAGTAGTCAGCGTCAATTCCTGTTACAGAACCATCAGCTTGTGTCTCAGAGAAAGCAACTGCAGAACCAGAAACACCACACTTAAGGAATCCACGTTCTTGAACTTCTTCAAGTGTAGATCCACTGGCGTTTTCTTCTTCAACAGCTACCTCTTCTGTTGCTGTGTCAGTAGCACATGCAACGGCTACTAACGCAAGTACAAGCAGAAAAACGATTGTTTTTTTATTCAATGTTTATCTCCTTTTAATTAAAAGTAGACAGCTTCATTTAGAAGCCGACTAATCACTAATTTAATACAGTATTGGTTTTGATTCAATAGAATTAAGCTTAAAAAATTTAATTATTTGCATTATTTCCTAAATTGACTAAGAAATATGTTCTGTTTAATAAAAAGAGACATTAATATCTTATGTTGTAACTAAGGAGAAAATTTGTCCACTACCGTAGTTCTCGGTGCCCAGTGGGGTGATGAAGGTAAGGGTAAAGTCACAGATTTTTTTGCATCATCCGCTGATTTTGTAGTTAGATTTCAAGGTGGAAACAATGCTGGTCATACCATTGTTGTCGGGGATGAAAAGTTAGCACTCTCTTTAACACCTTCTGGAGTTCTTTATCCTGATTGTGTCCCAGTTATTGGCTCAGGGTGTGTAATAGATCTTGGATTTTTAAAAAAAGAACTCGAGATGTTGAATGAAAGAAATGTCAATACAGAAAAATTAGCAATTTCACCAAATGCTCATGTAGTAATGCCATATCATAAATTACTTGATGAATTAATTGAAGAAAGCTTAGGCGAAAACAAAATAGGAACTACAAAAAAAGGAATCGGTCCATGTTATGCAGATAAAATTCAAAGGCGAGGCATAAGGGTTCAAGACTTATTAAATAAAGATTTATTTGAAAAAAAAGTTAAAGCAAATGTTGAAGAAACTAATCTAACTCTTACAAAAATTTATAATCAACCTCCTCTAGTTGCTGAAGAAATAATTAATGAATTTAATGATTACAAAGATATGGTTTCTAATCATGTAGTAGATACTTCACTATTAATTGACAATGCAATCAAAGATCAGAAGTCAATCTTATTTGAAGGTGCTCAGGGAACACTTTTAGATATTGATCATGGAACGTATCCATTTGTAACTAGCTCAAATACATCTTCCGGTAATGCAGCTATTGGTTCTGGAGTCGGTCCTAAAAACATAGATCGAATTGTTGGAGTAACAAAAGCATATATTTCTCGTGTTGGAAGTGGTCCTTTTGTAACGGAACAAAAAAATGAAATTGGGGATTACCTAATTGAGAAAGGTGCAGAGTTTGGTGTGGTCACTGGTCGAAGAAGAAGGTGTGGGTGGCTTGATTTAGTATCTTTAAAATATTCAGTAAGAGTTAATTCCCTGACTGAGCTGTTTATAACTAAATTAGATGTTCTCTCCGGTCTTGAGGAGTTGCAATTGTGCATTGGCTATAACACAGAAAATAAAGTTATTACTGATTATCCATATGAACTTACAACACTTGATAGTGCTGAGCCAGTATATGAAACATTTGGTGGCTGGAGTGACGATATTTCATCCATAAAAAACTATGAGGACTTACCAGAAAATGCTAAAACCTACTTAAAAGCTATTGAAGACTTCATAGAAGTGCCCATTACGTTTATCTCTGTAGGCCCAGAGAGAACAGAAAACATAATTATTTGAAATGATTAATAGATACATAAATAGTGAAATTGATTCAATCTGGAATGATCAGAATAAATTTAATACATGGAAATTAGTTCAAGAAAAATATCTTGAAACTTTAGAAGAATTAAATATAGCTGATAAAGGGGTAGCAAAAAAAATTAAAGAAACGGAAGTACTTAAAGAAGAGGTTTACAAACGTGAGGAAGTGACTAATCATGATTTAGCCTCATTTGTAGACATACTACAGGAAAAAGTAGGTGAAGGCTCAAACTGGATACACTATGGTCTAACAAGTTCAGATATTGTGGATACTGCAAACAGCATTTTAATTATGCAATCAATAGACACTGTTATTGAATTAATGAACAATCTCCTTTCTACATTGCAAAATAGGGCAATAGAGGAAAAGGATACTTTGATAATTGGCCGAACACATGGTGTGTATGCGGAAGAGACATTTTTAGGAAATATTTTTGGTAATTGGTATTTGGAAGTTTCAAGAAACTTAAAGCGAATTCAAAACTCTAAAGAAAATATTGCTTTTGGCAAATTTAGTGGGCCTGTCGGAAATCACTCAGTTGTTACTGAGGAAATGGAGAAGTTATCGCTTAAAAAATTAGGATTGGTGCCAGAAATATTTGCAAACCAAATTGTAGCTAGAGATAGGTACGCAGAAGTAGTAAGTTCCCTTGGTATCTTAGCTTCCACCTTTGAAAGAATTGCTACAAACATCAGGAGCTATCAACGTTCTGAAATATCCGAAATGTTTGAAGCGTTTAAAGAAGGGCAAAAAGGCTCGTCTGCTATGCCTCATAAAAAAAATCCTATTGGTAGTGAAAGGGTAACTGGTTTATCCCGAATTATGAGATCTTATGTAAACACCAGTCTAGAGAATATGGTTTTATGGAATGAAAGAGATATTTCAAATTCTTCAGTTGAAAGAATTATTCTTCCCGATGCATTTCATCTAATTAGCTTTATGACAAGTGAATTGAATATGATTATTAGCAATTTAGTAGTAAATCATGACAAAATTGAAAAGAATTTACAGAATGCAAAAAATAAGTCAATGAGTCAAAAATTCCTATCACATCTTGTAAATAGTGGAATAGATAGAGATACTGCATACAGAAAAATACAAGATCAAATATTTAAAAACACTCCTCTAAATGAACTTAAAGAGAATCTACAAATTGAGTTCAATGTAAAATTCCCAGACTTTAATGATGATGTACAAAAAAATGTAGATCAAAATAAATTTAAAGATAAATTTCAATAAATTGAGATCGTTTTATAAAAAATATTTAGAAATCAAAGAAGAGTTAAAAGAATTAAATTTTAACCAAGAAGGAGTTTTTGATTCTGTAGTTGCACCTATCTTCTTTGTAGTAACCAATAATTTTACAACTCTTAATCAAGCAATTTTATATACGGGTATTTTGTTACTATTTTTGTTTCTTTATCGTCTTCTAAGAAAGCAGGGTTTAAAATTTGTATTCTACGGATTAGTGGGAACACTAGTAGCACTTCTTTTAGCAAGAGTTCAAGGAAGTGCATCTGGTTTTTTTATTCCTGGAATCATTAGAGATATTTCAATTGCTGTTGTTGGTTTTGTTTCAATAATAATTAAGAAACCATTTACTATTTATAGTTCTAAGGCAATTAGAAAATGGCCTCAAGAATGGTATCTACACGAACTTGTTCGCCCTGCGTATACAAGGGTTGCAATAATTTGGACTTTATACTTGTTTACAAAAGGTGGTCTTCAAATAATCTTTTTCAATTCTCCTGAGATACTTGTAACAATTAAACTTTTATCATCAAATCAGACAACATTAATTTTATTGGTCATTACTTATATCATTGGACAAAATAAACTTCAGT
>ERZ802830.4577-NODE-4577-length-11008-cov-7.20844_pt1 | contig 11008 bp, 5 predicted proteins | sample MGYA00345654_ERZ802830 | MGnify/ENA primary metagenome ERZ802830 (study PRJEB30503, sample SAMEA104212375) | marine metagenome | biome: Westerlies Biome; feature: [SRF] surface water layer (ENVO:00010504) within the epipelagic zone...; material: water...
ACAAATAGCAAATGCCTCTATTAAATTGGAACAATTAATTTTTGACGGTACATATATTGTTGGACTACAGGGTATTAAACTTTATTTAGAAGTTGCAGAAAACATTAAAAAAAAAACAATCCAACAAATAAAAAAAGAAATTATTTCAGAATATATAAATTCACTTTTATCTAAAGAAAATGTTACAATTATAAAAAACAATATCTCGAAAATTTCTAAAAATTTAGAGGAAGTTAAGAGTTTATATGAAAATGGGTTTAATGAAGAGGAAAATGTTGAACAGCTTCGTTTAACACTTAACAGTCTAAATTCAAACTTAAAGTATGCTGAAAAATTAGAACTGATATTATCTAAAATGTTAAACTTAATTCTTGGTATTGATATAAATAAAAAAATAGAATTAACAGATAAATTAGACCTTTTAACTTTAAAAAACATAGACTTTGATGAAGATTCAAAATCAAATAATTTAGATTTCAATTTAGACCTTAAAATTGCTCAAAATAATGTTTTCAAGAAAGCGTTACTGCATAAGTTAGAAAAAGCTAAATCTCTTCCATCTTTATCTGGGTTTATAAGTGGCTCTTATACTGGAAATAGTAATGAATTTACTTTTACTGAAAAAAATCAAAAATGGTTTGGTTCCTCTGTATTTGGATTAAAAATTGATATACCTGTTTTTAGTTCATTCGGAAGAGTAGCAAATTCGCAAAAATCAAAAATCAATCTAGAGAAGGCTGAAATCGAACTGGAAGAAACAAAAAATAAAGTAATATTAAATTTAGAAAAATTAAAAAATGAATATTCTTTATCAATTGATAATTATTTTACAGCTAAAGAAAATCTTTCATTAGCTAGAAAAATTGAAGAAAAAAATCAAATAAAATTCTATGAAGGTCTTTCTAGTAGTTTTGAATTACGTGAAGCCCAACTGCAATTATTTTCATCTCAAAGTAATTATCTTAATTCTATGATAAAAGTTATCAATAAAAAATCAGAATTAGACATTGTTATTAATTCACCTAAAAAAAATTAAAAATGAAAAATATTTTTAAGCTTTTAATATTATCAATTTTTTTAAATTCATGTGAAAAATCATTAAAAAGTACCGAAAATAAAAATGATTTTAAATCAATTAATTTTTTAAAAGAAATAAAAGAAGAGAAATTAAATGCAATTGAAAAAATTGAAAATGAAATTGATATAATTAACAATAAACTTGATAATTCTTTAAAAAATAAAAATATTCCAGTTGTTTCTAAAATCGATGTTAAATCCTCTATTTTTAAACATTATGCCGAATTTCAAGGGAGTGTTAAAACAAACAAGAATATCCTAGTTTATCCAGAAAGCCCGGGGATTTTAAAAAAACTGTATGTCACAAAAGGAGAGTTTGTAAAAAAGGGAAAGCTTATAGCTGAATTAGATAACGAAATTTTAAACTCTCAGCTTGAACAATTAAAAATTCAAAGCAACTTATTAAAAAATATTTTTGATAGAAAAAAAAGATTGTGGGATAAAAAAATTGGTTCTGAAATTGATTTTCTTGAATCAAAAGCTAAATATTTAACAAGTAAAGAAAAAATCAAAGAACTAAAAGCATTAATAAAAAGAACAAAAATATATGCTCAATTTTCAGGTAATATAGATGATATTATTACTAAAATTGGATCAAATGTTAACCCTGGGATTACTCCAATTTTTAGATTAATTAATATTGATGAAGTTTATATTGAATCTGAAATACCTGAAAGACATATTCAAAATATAAATGAACAATCTGAAGTTAAAATTTATATACCAACTCTAGATGAATCAATTGCTTCTAAAGTTTCTCAAGTTGGAAATTTCATTAATCCAGCAAATAGATCATTCAAAATAGAAGTTAAATTTAAAAATACTAATAAAGTTTTGAAACCTAATATGACAGTTAAAATCCTTGTTAATGATTATACAAATCAAAATGCAATATTAATCCCAATTAAGAATATACTTGAAAATTCTGAAGGTGACTCATATGTCTTTAAAATATTAAATTCCAATAAAACTTTCAAAACAAAAAAAGAGTTTATTACCCTTGGTAAAGTAAAAGGAAATTTAGTTGAGGTTATTAGTGGTCTTAATAGTAATGATGTAATTGTTGAGGACGGATTAAGGTTTATTAAGGATGATCAAATAATAAATATTATTGAAACTTCTGAAATTGAAAAATGAAAAAATCTACTGAATTAAAAGAATTTTTACTTTCTACTTGGGCTATCAATCATAGTACTGTCGTTTCTGTTATTATCGGGCTTTTCCTTTTTTTAGGAATTTATTCATTTTTTACTTTACCTAGGGAAAATTTTCCAGATATTCAAGAAACTGAAATTTATGTTAGTTCTGTTTATCCAGGTAATACTGCCGAAGATATTGAAAGATTAATTACAGACCCATTAGAAGAATCATTAAAAACAGTTCAAAATGTTAAAGAAATAAGTTCTTCATCTATTGAAGACTTCTCTATTATAACAGTTCAGTTTGATGAAAATATTTCTGTAGGCCTAGCAAAACAAAAAATACAGGAAGAAATTGATGAAGTGATTTCTGATCCTGATTGGCCAACATTTAATAGTTCTAAAGTCCAACCAAATGCTTTTGAGTTTATTTATTCTGAGGAACTTCCAATTGTTAATGTTAGTCTTATGGGAGATTTCCCATTAGATAAACTAAAATTTTATGCTGAAGAATTAAAAGATGCAATAGAAGAATTACCCGAAATAATTAAAGTTGATATGAGAGGGGTAGAAGATTTTGAAGTTGAAGTATCTCTTGACATATTTAAAATGAATGCCTCAAAAGTAAGCTTTAATAATATAGTTAATTCCCTTAATAGAGAAAATAAAACAATTTCCGCAGGAAATATTTTAGGAGATGGACAAAGAAGAAATATTAGGATAATTGGAGAAATTTCCAAACCTTCAGATCTTGAAAAATTTGTTGTTAAAACCCAAAACGGATCAGTTTATTTAGGTGATATTGCTGAAATAAATTTTAAAGAAAAAGAAAAAACTTCATTTGCAAGGTCATTTGGTGAAACTGCAGTAATGCTCGATGTAAAAAAAAGAGCAGGTAAAAATCTTATTGAAGCAGTAAAAAAAATAAGAAAAATTGTTGATGATTATAAAATCAATAAATTCCCTACAAATCTTGAGGTCTCTATTTCCAATGACCAATCAAATGAAACAACAAATCTTGTAAATGACCTAACAAATAATATAATTTTTGGTGTAATACTAGTTGTAACAGTTTTGATGTTCTTTCTTGGTTTCAGAAATGCACTTTTTGTTGGGTTTGCAATTCCCATGTCAATGTTTATGTCGTTTATGATACTTGGTTTTTTAGGATACACGATTAATAGAATGACACTATTTGGCTTAATAATGGGCTTAGGAATGCTAGTAGATAATGGAATTGTTGTAGTTGAAAACGCTTACAGGTTAATGCAAAAGAAAGGTTTTACAAAAATTGAAGCGGCAAAAAAAAGTGTTGGAGAAATAGCCTTTCCAATTATTATTTCAACAATAACTACTATTGCTGCATTTGTACCTTTAGCATTTTGGCCTGGTATAATTGGTAAATTTATGTTTTTTTTCCCTTTAACTCTTTCTATAGTTTTAGGCTCTTCTTTAATAGTTGCAATTTTTTTTAATTCTATGCTTGTATCTAAATTTATGAAAATTGAAGATAATGAGCTAACGACTAGAAGCCTTTGGAAAATGACCTTACTACTTGGAGGACTTGGGTTAATTTTAATTTTTAATGTTGGAATTTTTAGGGGTATTGGAACATTAATGATTCTTATATGCTTACTTTTTTGGTCTTACAAGTTTTTTATAAAAAATTGGGCGAGATTTTTTCAAAAAAATTTAATACCCTCACTTGAAAAAAAATACAAAAGTCTAATCAGTTTCGTCTTAACTAAAAAAAATCCAATTTATTTTTTATTTGGTACAATTAGTTTGCTTTTTTCGTCTTTTATAATTTTAGGACTTAAATCTCCTAAAGTTGAATTTTTTCCTTCAAACGAACCTGCCCAAATAATAATATATTTAGAATACCCTGAAGGAACATCAATAAAAAAGACTAATTCAACAGCATTAAATTTTGAAAAAGAAATAAATTTCGTGTTGAATCAAGATAAATATTTATTAAATAATAAAAACTTTATGATCAAATCCTATGTTACCCAAGTAGGAACAGGGTCTCAAAATCCACAATCTGACAAAGGTGCTATAAATGAAATGCCAAATAAGGCTAAAATAACTCTAAATATGTCAGAATTTAAAGATCGAAATGGATTTTCGAGTGAAGACTTAAGAGGTGAAATTCAACAAAGAGTAAATAAGAAATTTCCTGGCCTTTTGATATCTGTTGAAAAAGACGCCAAGGGACCACCAGTTGGATATCCAATAAATATTGAGGTAAGTGGAAGAAATTATGGGGAAATAATTGAAGTTGCCTCTTCAATGAGAACTTTTTTAGATTCAAAAAAAATATCTGGAATAGAGGAACTAAAAATCGATGTAAATAAAAATAAGCCAGGTATTGAAATATTTGTTGACAGAAAAAAAACTGGTGAATTAGGCGTTTCTGCTGGTCAAGTTGGAAACCAACTAAGAAGATCTCTTTTTGGTGAAAAAACAGGAATCTATAAACATGAAGGAGAGGATTATGATATTAACATAAGACTTGATAAAAAAGATAGATATAATATTGAAACATTATTAAATCAATATATCGTTTTTAGAGATGAAGGAACAGGTAAAATAAAAGAAATTCCAATTTCTTCACTTGTTGAAACTAAAAATACTGTAACATTTAATAATATTAAACATAAAAATTTAAAAAGAGTAGTAACTCTATATTCATCAGTTCTTGGAGGGTATAACGAAAATGAAGTGATACAAAAAACCATGGATGCGTTAAATGATTTTAACTTACCCGAGGGTATAGATTATAAGTTTGGAGGCCAAATTGAAGAACAAGAAGAGAATTTTAATTTTTTGAAAAATGCTTTAGGATTCGCCCTTTTTTTAATTGTTTTAATTTTGGTTTTTCAATTTAATTCAATTTCAAATCCATTAATAATTTTACTTTCAATTTTTTTAAGTTTTACTGGTGTTCTTTTAGGAATAAGTATTTTTAATATGCCTTTTGTCATTTTAATGACAATGATGGGTATAATCTCTTTAGCTGGAATCGTTGTAAACAATAGTGTTGTTCTAATTGATTACACTCAGCTACTTATAGCAAGGAAAAAATCAGAATTAGAAATACCCTTTACAGAAAGGTTACCTAGATTGGATGTTAGACAAGCAATAATTGAGGGTGGAGTTGCAAGGCTTAGGCCTGTAATTTTAACTGCAATAACAACAATTTTAGGATTACTCCCTTTAGCTACTGGTTTCAATATTGATTTTTACTCATTATTTACATCTTGGAATCCAAATATATATTTTGGGGGAGACAATTTTCATTTTTGGGGCCCTCTTGCTTGGACAGTGATATTTGGACTTTCATTTGCCACATTTCTAACACTAATAATTATACCCTCAAGTTTTTATCTTGTTTATCAAATTAAATTGAAAGTATTTAAATCTAAAAAAACTTAAAAGAATGAATTTCAAAATTAATCCCTTAATTAATTTATATTAGTTATTAAATTTGTTTAACAAAATTCAAATATGTACAGAACTCATAATTGTGGTGAACTAACTTCAAAAAATATTTCTAATGAGGTAATTTTATCTGGTTGGGTTCAAAAAATAAGAAACAAGGGATTTATTGTTTGGATTGATCTTAGAGATAGATATGGTATCACGCAAATTATTTTTGACCAAAAAAGGTCATCAAAAAAAATTATTGATAAAGCTCAAAAAATTGGAAGAGAATTTGTTATTAAAATAAATGGTGAAGTCATTAAAAGAGAGTCAGTAAACCCCAAAATTAAAACTGGAGAAATTGAAGTTTTAGTTAAAGACTTTAATGTTTTAAATAGTTCATTAATACCCCCTTTTACAATCCAAGATAATTCAGATGGAGGTGAAGAACTAAGGTTAAAGTATAGATACCTTGATATTAGAAGAAATCCAATCAAAAATAATTTGATTCTGCGTTCTAAAATTACTCATGAAATAAGAAACTTTTTATCTAATAAAGATTTTATTGAAATTGAAACACCCTATTTAATTAAATCGACTCCTGAAGGGGCAAGAGATTTTATTGTACCCTCAAGAATGAATCCTGGAAACTTTTATGCATTACCTCAGTCACCCCAAACATTTAAACAGTTATTGATGGTTGGTGGAATGGACAAGTATTTTCAAATTGTTAAATGCTTTAGAGACGAAGATTTAAGAGCAGATAGACAGCCTGAATTTACACAAATTGATTGTGAAATGTCTTTTGTTACCAGGGAAGAGGTAATGCAACAATTTGAAGAATTAATATGTAATCTTATATATAAATTTAAAGGTGTCAAAATTGATAAAATCCCAGTTCTTACATATGAAAAATGTATAAATCTTTATGGAAGCGATAAACCTGATACTAGGTTTGGAATGGAATTAAATAATTTAAGTAAATTTTCAAAAAATAAAGGCTTTAAACCTTTTGATCTTAATGAATCAATTTTAGGGATATGTGTTCAAAATGGCTCTAGCTTTTCGAGAAAAAAAATTGATCAATTAAATGATTGGACTAAACGCCCAGAGATCAATGCAAATGGACTTTTTTGGGTAAAATATAATGAAGACGGTTCAATAAAATCATCTATCGATAAATTTTTCAATTCTGATGAATTAATTCAATGGATAAAGTTTTGTAAAGGTAAAAAAGGAGATCTTCTTTTAATTTTAGCTGGTAAAGACCCTGATATCAAGATCAAAATGGGACTTTTAAGATTAGAAATTGCTGAAAGACTTGAACTAAGAGACTTTGAAAAATATTCTCCTTTATGGGTAATAGATTTCCCCCTTTTTGAATGGAATGAAGAAGAAAAATCATTTAATTCGGTTCATCACCCTTTTACTTCTCCTATAGAAAAACATATAAATTTTTTAAATTCAAATCCAAAAAAAGTAATTGCAAATTCATATGATCTTGTTATTAATGGAAATGAAATCGGTGGTGGATCTATAAGAATTAATTCTTCTGATATACAAAAAAGAATTTTCACTCTTTTAGATTTTTCTGAAGAAGAAGCTAATAATCAATTTGGATATTTAATTGATTCCTTTAAATATGGTGCGCCTCCCCATGGTGGAATTGCACTTGGTTTGGATAGACTTGTTGCAATAATTGGTGGTCAGGAAATAATAAGAGACTTTATCGCCTTTCCCAAAAATAACAGTGGTAAAGATTTAATGATTAATTCTCCAAGTGAAATTTCAAATGATCAATTAAATGAACTAAAATTAAAAATGAAACCCTAAAAAATTAAATTTTTGAAAAACTTATCCAAAACATTATTTATTTTTTTCATTATTAGTTTATTTACAGGTTTTGTAATTAGACAAGAAAGTAATTATATTTTGGGTGAAAAAATAATTGGATTTAGTGTTTTAATTGGATCATTTATATTTCTTCCCCTATTTTTATTTTATAGATATAGAAACAAAAAAATATCAGACTACACCTTTAAAAATAAAAATAATCATTAATTAAAAATAAATTGACTAAAAAATTTACAATTCAATAATTTATTTAAATTAATCTTAAAAAATTATGTAAACTTAAAACAATCATGTAATTTTAAATTCATTTATGATTTATTATGACAGGCACAGTTAAATTTTTTAATGTCTCTAAAGGATATGGTTTTATAACAAACGACGAAACTGGTCAAGATATTTTTTGTCACGCTACCTCTTTAGGAGGAAATTCTATTACTGAAGGTGATAAAGTAGAATATGTTGAAGAAGATGGTCGAAAAGGTAAAGTTGCAGGGCAGATTAAGTTGCTTTAATATTTAAGGTAGTTTTTTAATTTTTTTTAATCTTAATCGGTGGAAAAAATTTTTTAATATTCTTTCTGATTCTTCTTTCATTATCCCACTTGTAACTCTGGTTTTTGGGTGTAACTTAATACCCCTACTTAACCCTCCTTTTACATCACTGGCAGCATATACTAGCCTTTCAATTTGTGCTAAATATAATGCTCCCACACACATTATACATGGTTCTAAAGTTACATACATTGTGCACCTCTTTAGAAATTTAGAATTTAAAAAATTTGAAGCAGAAGTTATTGATAATATTTCAGCATGAGCTGTAACATCTTTAAGATTTTCAGTTTGATTGTGAGCTCTAGCAATTACTTTACCATTAAAAACAATTACTGCACCAACTGGTACTTCCCCTTTAATAATTGCATCATTGGCAACTTTTAAAGCTTGTTTCATAAAATAATTGTCATCAATTTTCATTTTTAAAAATATACTTTAATTATTATTATTAAACCTAAAATGTTAATCAACTTAAATGTATAAATTAAAATTCATTTCTTATCTTATAAATTATAATGAATCAAAATAAACGGCTTTTTTTAATTGATGCCTTTGCCCTTATTTTCAGAGGTTATTATGCATTTATTAAAAATCCAAGAATTAACTCAAAAGGCCTTGATACATCTGCAATTTTTGGATTTATGAATTCACTTTTAGATTTAATACGAAGAGAAAATCCGGAATTTATGTCCGTATGTTTTGATAAAGGAGGATCAAAAACTAGATCAGAAATTTTTCCTGAATATAAATCTAATAGACTAGAAACTCCTGAAGCTATTAAAATTGCTGTTCCCTACATTCAAAAAATTCTGAATTCTATGAATATCCCAGTTATTGAAAAAGAAGGATTTGAGGCTGATGACATAATTGGAACACTTGCAAAAAAAGCTGAAAAAGAAGGTTATACAATTTATATGGTTACACCTGATAAAGATTTTGCTCAATTAGTAACTGATAACATCTTAATTTACAGACCTGCAAGAATGGGAAATGGAATTGAAATATGGGGTGTTAATGAAGTTAAAAATAAATTTGAAATTGATAATCCAAATCAGGTTATAGATTATCTTGGAATGATGGGGGATTCTGTAGATAATATTCCTGGTTTACCAGGGGTTGGAGATAAAACTGCTAAAAAATTTATTAAACTCTATGGAAGCATGGAAAAACTTTTGCAAAACACGCATGAGCTTAAAGGAAAATTAAAAGAAAAAATCGAGGAAAATAAAGAAATTGGAATGGTTTCAAAAGAACTTGCAAAAATTTTATTAGATGTACCAGTTAATTTTGATGAGACTAAATTTAAAATGACTCCTCCAAACTTTGATTCTTTAAATCTTTTATTAGAAGAGCTTGAATTCAAAAGAATGAAAGATAGTTTTAATAAAATCTATACAAAAAAAAACAAAGTTGATCAAAATTTAGATTTTGGTGATTCAGAGAAAATTAATAACCCATCAATAAAACAACTAGACTTGTTTTCTGAGCCAGGTGTAGGAAATTTTAATTTCCCAAAAAACAATAAAGAAACATATACAAATTATTATCAATATGTTAATGAAAATATTGGATTAGACTTTCTTATTAATAAAATTTTAAAGCAAAAAAAAGTTGCTTTTAAAATCAATACTGAAAATTTAAATCCACTTAAATCAAATATAGTTGGCATTTCATTTTCCTGGAATAAAGGGAAGGGATATTATATTAAGTTTCCAACTGATAAATCTAAAATTAATTTTATTTTAAAAAAACTTAAAAAAATTTTTATTAATTCTGAAATTGAAAAAATAGGGCATGACATTAAATTCGATCTAAAAATTTTACATAGATACGGTATTTATTTAAATGGAAAAGTATTTGATACAATAATAGCTCACTACCTGATAAATCCGGACAGGAAACATGATATTGAGATTCTATCCAAAAGCTACTTAAATCTTGATTTAAAAACTATAAAAGAATTTAAATCTGAAAATAATATCAGTGATTTTTCATTAAATAATTTTCCAATTGAAAAACAAACTAATTTTTTTGTTCAAAAAGTTGATTATATTTTTCAGTTGAAAGAATTTTTTGAGAATGAATTAAAAGATGCTAACAACATTAGCTTATTTGAAAATATTGAAATCCCCTTGTTAAAAGTTCTATATAGAATGGAAACTCAAGGAGTTAAAATCAATATACCTTTTTTAAATAAATTATCAATTGAACTATCAGATTTAGCTATAAAAACTGAAAAATTAATTTTTGAATTAGCTGGTGAAAACTTTAATATTGGATCTCCTAAACAACTTGGTATAATTTTATTTGAAAAGTTAAAATTAATAGATAAACCAAAAAAAACTAAAACTGGACAATACTCAACTGCTGAAGAAATTCTATCATCCCTTGAAAAAAATCATGTAATTGTTTCAAAAATTTTACACTGGAGATCAATTAAAAAACTACTAAGTACATATGTAGATACTTTACCTATGGAGGTAAATTCTGTAACTGGAAGAATTCACACTGAATATAACCAAGCAACCACTTCAACAGGGAGATTGAGCAGTAATTCCCCCAACCTTCAAAATATACCAATTAGGACTAAACTTGGAGAGAAAGTAAGGAAAGCTTTTGTTTCAAGAAATAATGAATTCCTTATAATGGCTGCTGACTATTCTCAAATTGAATTAAGAATTATTGCTTCATTAAGTAATGACCCAGTTATGACAAAATCCTTTAAAAATAATCAGGACATTCATGCAAGTACAGCTGCAAATGTTTACGATGTCCCAATTAAAGATGTAACTAGAATTCAGAGAAATAATGCTAAAACAGTAAATTTTGGAATAATTTATGGTGTATCGGCCTTTGGTCTAAGTCAACAAACAGATTTATCAAGAAAAAATGCAAAAAAGTTAATTGAAAAATATTATGAAACATATCCAAATCTAAAAACTTATATGAAAAATCAAATTT
>ERZ802830.4578-NODE-4578-length-11008-cov-6.64859_pt1 | contig 11008 bp, 11 predicted proteins | sample MGYA00345654_ERZ802830 | MGnify/ENA primary metagenome ERZ802830 (study PRJEB30503, sample SAMEA104212375) | marine metagenome | biome: Westerlies Biome; feature: [SRF] surface water layer (ENVO:00010504) within the epipelagic zone...; material: water...
AAAGTAGGATTTGAACTGGTAACTGTCGATCTACTTTAAACCTAAGAATCATTAAAAAAATAACAATTAATTTAATAGATAAGGATTAAAAATGAGCATAAAAGAGAAACTCTCAACGTTAGGAGCCATTCTAGACGCATCTGCTGTCTTCGTAAAAAGAACTATCATATTTATAGTTCTTCTCGTCATATCACTGACAATAATTTCACCATTGTTTCCTTCTGGTGATGAACCTATTAAAGAGGGCGCAATACTGAATTTGAATATCAAAGGGACCTTAGTAGAGGAGATCTCTCAAACAGAATTTGAATTAGTGTTTTCTGAATTAACTGGTGAGTCTCAAACTGAGACACTGATTACAGATGTAACTCGCGTTATAAGTCATGCGAAAGACAATGATGATATTTCTACACTTCTTATCAGTACAGATGGCTTTGCTGGGGGCAGTACAACGAAACTTGAATTAATTGCAGAGGCGATCACTGACTTCAAAACTTCAGGCAAGAAAGTCATTGCTTACAGTGCTCAGGGCTATGGAACCGCACAATATTATCTTGCTTCATATGCAGATGAAGTGCACCTTCATGATTACACCGCCGTATTCATTGATGGATACCGCAGGGTGAGAACTTACTATAAGTCATTTTTTGATAAATTCTTGATTGATGCAAATGTCTTTAAAGTGGGGGAATACAAAGCATTTGTAGAGCCATATTTTAGAGATGATATGTCAGAGGAAGCAAAAGGCAATGTCATTGAGTGGATAACGGTTTTATGGGATGGATATCTAGAACAAGTATCTGATGCTAGAGGTATATCAGCTGAATCCTTAAAATACTTCATTGATAACCCAGGACTTGTTGCGAAAGAATCAGGCGATGACTTTGCAAAAGCAGCCATCGAATATGGAATCATTGATCAATTATCCAATAGAAGAGAATTCAGAGACTATTTGTATTCAATTGCACCTGGAGAAGAAGAGGACGAAGTCAATATCATTGGCATGAAGGGATATATGAACTCAGTAGAAATGGATCCTGTATTTGAAGAAGGCGAGTCCAATGTGGGGGTCATCATAGCAAAAGGATCCATCGTGGATGGTTCGGCAGGCCCTGGAAGTATTGCAGGTGACGATTTCGTGAAGCTTGTTAGAAAGGCTTATAATGATGAGACAGTCAAAGCCTTGGTTCTTAGAGTTGATAGTGGTGGTGGAAGCGCTTATGCATCTGAGGTTATAGCAGACGAGTTGGAGAAGTTTAGAAATTCTGGAAGACCAATTATTGCATCAATGGGGGGTGTTGCAGCATCAGGTGGTTATTATATATCAACGCCAGCAGACAAAATTCTGGCGGAAAGGCACACCATCACAGGCTCCATTGGTGTGGGTGGATTTCTTCCAACTTTTGAAAGGGCTCTTGAGTATATTGGAATCAATGAAGATGGTGTTTCAACGGTTGATATCACCACATCGGTAGCTGAATCTTTGACCGAAAAAGACAAAGCTCTGTTCCAAATGGGTACAGATCTTGTTTATGAAAAATTCATTTCAAAGGTTGCTGAAAATAGAGGCGTGACAAAAGAAGAGATAGATAATATAGCTAGAGGTAAAGTCTGGATTGGCTCTAAAGCATTAGAGATTGGATTAATCGATGAAATTGCAGGCATTGATCGTGCCATAGAATTGGCTGCTGAATTAGCCGAAATCAATGATGAAAAGCTTGGTGTAAAAAGAATCAATCGTGACACAAATATTGATTCATTCTTTGCAGGTATGATGGCTAAGATTTCTTCATCGATTGTTAAAATTACAGGTTTAGATTTCTTTTACAAAAAGAATGGACTTGTGAACGAGATTGAAGAGTCTTTGAATGAGCTTTCCATGTTAAACGATCCAAATGGAATCTATATGAAGTGTTTCTGTGAGCTAGATTAGACCTGCTTCTAGTCTAGCAGCCTCAGACATCATTTCCATGCTCCATGGAGGATCTAAGACCAGTTCAACTTTGACCGATTCAACTCTTGGCATCATATCTATTCGTTCTTGAATATCAGCAACGAGTACATCTGCCATACCACATCCGGGTGCAGTCAGAGTCATGTCAACCTCAATGAGGAAATTATCTGCTTCTGATTTACTGAGCCGACAATCATAAATCAGACCAAGATCAACCACGTTGATTGGGATTTCAGGATCGAAAACAGTTTTCATTTGGTCCCAAACCCTTTCTTCGAACTGATCGTCAGTGATGTCATCCGGCAGAGTAGGCGGCTTCTCAACTTCTCTACCAATTGCATCTGCATTAATACCATTGATTCTAAACATTCCTTCGGTGGTATAAACGGTGTAAGAGCCCCCTAATGCTTGCATAATCTGTACATCAGTGCCTTCTTTCAGAATCTCTTTTTCGCCATATGGGACAGAGATTACATCGCAGTCTCTAGAGAGTTTGATCTCTGTATGTTCCTCTGTATTCATCATTTTAGTAATTCAATAGCTGTTGACCACGGTAATGTCGCACATGTAATGCGAGATGGGTAGTTATTTATTTCCTCTAGACAATTTAAATCCTCCGGAAAACCATGATTCATTAAAGTCCCATCTTTTAAAGCAATTTCAACTTGCCTCATAAATTCAATGCCATCATTGAACGTCATGCCCTCAGAATTCTTAGTAAGAATGGAAGCAGAAGCAGAGCATATCATGCAACTCACGCTTTCAAACCAAAGGTCAATAGAGCTAGAATTAGCTCCTGATTGATAGACGGTTATTTTATCGCCACAAAGTGGATTTAGAGTCTCCTTGTGTGCAAAGATCGTTTCAGGTTTTCCAAAATGATAGGGGTTATTGCTCATTTCAATCATTTGCTTTTTATAAAGATTGGATATCATTGTTTCAGCATTTTAATCGCCAGTTTGATGGCATCGATCAATTTATCGACTTCCGCATGATTGTTGTAAATACTAAACGACGCTCTCACGGTTCCCGGTATTCCATAAAAATCCATCAATGGCATTGTGCAATGGTGACCCGTTCTAACAGCTATTCCTTTTTGATTAATGATTGTCCCTATATCGTGTGGATGTATTCCATCAATCACAAAGGAAATAATGGCTGATTTTTTAGACGATTTTCCAATAATCCGTATGTCGTCGAATTGTTCCAGTTTTTCCAATGCATAATCATGTAGGCTCATTTCATACTGATGACATAGTTCTCTGTCTAGGCTATTGATGAAATCAATTGAAGCGCCAATGCCTACAGCTCCAGCAATATTCGGTGTACCGGCTTCAAATTTATGAGGCAGGCCATTGTATGTTGTTTCATCAAAAGTCACTTTCAGTATCATTTCTCCACCGAACTGATAGGGATCAATCTGATTTAGGATATTCTCTTTTCCGTACAAGACGCCTATGCCTGTTGGTCCAAATACTTTGTGCCCAGAAAAAAGATAAAAGTCACAATCCAATTCCTGGACATCAACCAAGAGATGACCGGCAGACTGAGCTCCATCAATGACCGTAATGGCATTATTCAATTTTGCGGTATCAATGATTTCTTCTATGGGATTGATGGTACCAAGTGTATTGGAGAGATGAACAACTGATACTAATTTTGTTTTATTTGTAACCATTTCTGTGTATTTATCGATCAGTATTTCACCATTGTCATTGATTGGGATGATCTTAAGTATTGCACCGGTGCGTTTGCAGAGCTCCTGCCATGGGACTATATTGGAGTGGTGTTCCATTGCAGTAATGAGTATTTCATCATTCTTTTCAATAAGGTTTGTTAAAGAGCCTGCAATGAGATTGATTGACTCAGTTGTACCTTTTGTGAAAATGATCTGATTTTTATTTGGAGAATTCACAAACTGGGACACTTTCTCTCTGGCATTCTCATATGCTTCTGTTGCTCTAACGCTTAGCGTGTGAACCCCTCTGTGAACATTTGAGTGATCATTCTCATAATAGTCTTTAATGGCATTGATCACTGCCTTTGGTTTCTGTGTTGATGCGGCATTATCAAGATAGACAAGATCTTCACCGTTAATTTTTTGATGAAGTATTGGAAATTCTTCCCGGATATTCTCGAGGCTTTTTTTTCGTAATTCTTTCATAGTGTCAGTTCCCACGATAGTCCAGAATAAATTTATTTACGTACTCTCTCAGTTGTCTTGATTTTATTTGAGCGATCAGCTCATCTATGAATGATTTAATCAAGAAATCTTTTGCATCGAACTCATTGATGCCTCTGGTTTTAAGGTAAAACAATTTTTCCTTGTCCAGAGAACCAGATGTGGCACTGTGAGAGCATTCTGTATCATCGTTATAGATCTCTAATACCGGTACCGTTGAGATTCTAGAATCATTCGAAAGCAATAGATTCTTATTTTGCATAAAAGCAGATGTTTTCTCGCGTTCTTTTTCAACTCTTACTTTTCCAAAAAAAGATCCAGCAGCATGGTCATTGATAACACCTCTGTAATTTACAGAGCTAGATGATTTATTAGACAAGTGATCAATTATCACATTGTGGTGTGATGACCTATCATTAGAAGGCATAAACAGCGTAGAGCAGGAAACATTTGAGTTCTCTCCATTCAGCTTCAAATGATTCAGCGAGCTAGCCGAATCAGCGCCTAAGTCTAAATTAAATATATTCACATCAGTATCGGCCATTTGCTCAAGATTCAGATTATTAATCTGATGACTGTCATTTTGAGCATGACTAACCTGATAATATTGCAATGACGAGTTTTCTTCGCATTTGATATCTACACAGTTATTTATGATTGAACCGATTGACTGCAAATGTTCCTCAATTATTTTAATGGAGCTATTTTTTGATAGGTCAATCTTTAATCTTGGTGCAATATTCGCATTTTGATGTGGCATGTGAATGATGTGTATCAATCTCTCGACATGCTGATTCTCAGCAGTTTCAATCAAGAGTGCATCCTTGCTGATGATGTTATTGAGTAGGCAGGGTATCGACTGCCTCTCGGAGTAATTCTCCAGCATGAAAAGGGAAGGGCATTCTTCTGAATACTGACCCTGTAAAAACTTTATATAAGTTGGTAAATCTTCATCGGTGAAGAAAAGTCCTGAATGGAAGTATATTCTGACTGAATTATCCAGATACGTATCTGGCTTAAAGTTATCTAGAGTTGTTTTCTGTTTTGAAAAATCCTTTTCAAAGAAAACATCTATCATCGAGTTCAGTTTTGTATTTCTCCATGTCGGTGTTCTTAATTGCTCATCGAAGATATCTTTATAGTGATTGAAAGCGGACTCTCTTCTATGATTGATCCACTCTGGATGATTATGGCTATCATTTTCAATGAACGCATGAAGCCCATCAATGTGGTCAGATTGATTTATGGGTTGATTAGCCATTCATATCCTCTTTCTTCAAGATCTTTAGCTAGTTGTATATCCCCAGTCTTAATGATCGCCCCATTGTGAAACACGTGCACATAATCAGGAGTAATGTAGTTAAGCAAACGTTCATAATGAGTGATAATTAGTGAAGCAGTATCATCATTCCTAAAGGCATTAACCCCTGAGGCCACCACCTTCATTGAATCAATATCAAGTCCGGAATCCGTTTCATCGAGAATTGAAAGCACGGGCTCAAGCATAAGCATCTGTAGGATTTCATTGCGCTTTTTTTCACCACCAGAGAATCCCTCATTGACTCCTCTCGAGAGAAAACTTTGTTCAATATCAACCATGCGAGACTTTTCCTTGAGATCAATGAGAAAATCGCTTGCAGATAATTCATCGAGATCATTGTATTTTCTCTTTGCATTAATCGCTGCTTTAAGGAAGGCCGTATTTGACAGTCCTGGAATTTCTATTGGGTATTGAAAACCAAGGAATATCCCAAGATTCGATCTTTCCTCGATTGATAGATCATTAAGATTCTGATCCATGTATGTTATTGCTCCAGAACGAATTTTGTAATCTGGATGCCCAGCAATTGTTTTAGCGAGCGTACTTTTGCCGGAACCATTTGGCCCCATGATGGCATGCGTTTCTCCGGATTTAATCTCAAGATTGAGTCCATTGACAATCGATGTGTTGCCGACATCGACGTATAGGTCTTTGATTAAAAGTATTTGAGTCATTACCCGATTGCTCCTTCTAAATTTACCTGTAACAATGCTCTTGCCTCTACAGCAAATTCCATTGGGAGTTCATTCAGTACTTCTTTGCAGAAACCACTGACAATTAATCCAATTGCATCTTCTTCACTGATTCCTCTTTGCATACAGTAAAACAATTGTTCATCTGCAATTTTTGAAGTGGTTGCTTCATGCTCCAGAATGGATGTTGAATTCATTACATCTATCGATGGAAATGTATGAGCTCCTGCATCGCTTCCTATCAGAAGTGAATCGCATTGAGTGAAGTTTCTGGAATTTTTTGCACCCTTTGACATGGTGACTTGGCCCCTGTAAGTATTTTGTGAGGATTTGGCTGAGATTCCTTTGCTGATGATCTTACTTTTTGTGCCTTTTCCTAGATGGATCATTTTTGTTCCTGTGTCGGCTTGCTGAAGATTGTTGGTGAGAGCTATGGAGTGGAATTCACCCGATGAATTATCTCCTCTTAAGATGCAACTTGGATATTTCCAGGTTATAGCTGAACCCGTTTCAATCTGAGTCCAACTGATTTTTGAATTTTCTCCCTTGCAGTCTCCTCGCTTTGTTACAAAATTATATATGCCACCTCTGCCTTCTTCATCGCCTGGATACCAGTTCTGAACAGTTGAGTATTTAATTTCTGCATCTTTATGAGCAATCAATTCTACAACTGCTGCATGGAGTTGGTTTTCATCTCTCATTGGAGCGGTGCAACCCTCCAAGTAACTCACATAGCTGCCTTCTTCAGCAACAATTAATGTTCTTTCAAATTGCCCCGTTTTGGCTTCATTGATCCTGAAGTATGTAGAAAGTTCCATCGGGCAACGAACACCCTTAGGTATATAGACAAATGTACCATCAGAAAATACAGCAGAATTCAAAGCAGCGAAGTAATTGTCTTTGATAGGGACAACTGTACCTAAATATTTTTCAATAAGCTCTGGATAGTCAATTGCAGCCTCAGAGAATGAACAAAATATTACACCTGCTTCTGCAAGTTTGTCCTTAAATGTTGTTACCACTGAAACACTATCAAAAACAGCATCCACAGCCACACCCGCCAATTTCGCTCTTTCGTGAAGTGGAATTCCAAGTTTTTCATATGTTTCAAGAAGTTTAGGGTCCACCTCATCAAGTGATTTAGGGCCATCATTTTGTTTGGGTTTTGAGAAATATGAAATGGCTTGATAGTCAATAGGATCGATTGATAACTTAGCCCAATTTGGTTTGGGCATATCTTTCCAATGATTGAATGCCTTCAATCGCCATTCTAGAAGAAAATCAGGTTCGTTCTTTTTTTTAGAAATCAATTTTACAACTTCTTCATCCAAGCCAGGCGGTATGGTTTCAGATTCAATTTCTGTTGTGAAACCGTATTCGTATGATTTATTCAGAAACTCATTGATTTCTTTATTTTTATTATTTGTTTCTTTCATTTGTTTCTTTCTTCGTTTTAATTGAATTAATGGTTTTGTTTAGAAACGGGTATGTTTGCACTGATGAACTGTTCAATTCTCGATGGCTGTATTAAGTCACCAAGGGTAATATCATTCAATGCCCACTGAACTCTTTGGTTGATCATTTGCCATGCATTCCCGATGTTGCAAAAATCTTCAACCTGGCATTGATCCTCATCACTGGAACATTGAGTAATTGATAGATCACCATCCAGTTTCATCAAAAGATCTGCGACTGAAATATCCTTTGTGTCATCAGCAAGCACGTAACCTCCTGATGCTCCTTGCTTTGATACAACGAGACTTTTTCGGTTAAGTTTTTTCAATATCTTCTGTACTGTGGGCAATGAGATATGAGTCTCACTAGCAATTTCTTTTGCTGTAAGGAGATTTTTGTCATGCAATGCAAGATTCGCAAGAATCAGTACTGCATAGTCCGTCATCTTAGATATTCTAAGCATGGTTTACCTTAACCTACTTTAAATAGTACTATTTTAGTACGATTTAACCCCACAATCAATCTTTGATCAAAGTAGGGCGCTTATTTTGATATGTGATTATCAGTCAATAATGTATAATTTCTCGAGTAATTTTAGGAGATTAAAAAATGGATCTAAGCTCACTCAGTTCAATAGCACAATCAATGGTTGCGCCCAATAAAGGTATTCTTGCAGCAGACGAAAGCACACCAACCATTGGCAAACGATTTGCAACAATCAATACCGAATCTACAGAGCAGAATCGTCAAAAATATCGGAATTTACTCTTTACCAGTCCTAATGTTTCTGAATACATCAGCGGTGTGATTTTATTTGATGAAACCATCAGACAATCAACCGATGATGGAACAACATTCGCAGACCATCTTACCTCTCTTGGAATTGTTCCGGGTATAAAAGTTGATAAGGGAATAAAAGGCATCCCATTTTGTGACGGCGAAACAGTGACCGAAGGATTGGATGGCCTTGGGGATAGACTCAGTGAGTATTATGAGCTCGGTGCAAGATTCACCAAATGGAGAGCCGTTATTAGTATTTCTGATGGTTTGCCTTCAAAAAATTGTATACGACTCAATGCTCATGCATTGGCCAGATATGCAGCATTGTGTCAGCAAGCAAAAATGGTTCCAATCGTTGAACCAGAAGTACTGATGGATGGAAGCCATGACATTGATCGTTGTTTTGATGTTACATCGGAAGTCTTGAAAGAAGTCTTTGCAGAATTAAACAATCAGAAAGTCGCCTTAAACGGAATCGTACTGAAACCAAATATGGTTATTTCAGGCATGGATGCAGCAAATAGAGCAGACATCCCAACAGTAGCAAGTGCAACAGTTAAATGCCTCTCTGAGAATGTCCCCGATGAAGTACCTGGGATTGCATTTTTATCAGGTGGGCAAACTTCAGAAGAGGCCACTGGACACTTAAATGCGATGAACGAAATGGGACCACATCCTTGGCAACTGACATTTTCCTATGGGCGAGCACTTCAAGCGGAACCGCTTAATGCATGGTCTGGAGAAGATGAAAATATCCCTGCAGCACAAGAATCTTTCATTAAAAGGTCCAGATTAAATAGCCTTGCAAGAACTGGAAATTATCACCCGCAAATGGAAGAAGCATAAGTTTCTTTAGATCGATGAGTAAAAAGATAGCATTCCTTTTAGCATTTATGTTGCTGCCCAGTGTTTCATACACACAATCCAACCTGATGCCCGATGAAATGGTAAAAACATCGATTGCGAGCATGAATAATCAACTGGGTGATGAACAAAACAAACAAAGACTGGAAAGTGACAAAGAGGAGCTTTACTCCATCATTGATACCTCATTATCCCCTTACTTTCAGAAACAATATGCAGGTCGATTGGTTCTCAATAAACATTGGTCAAAAACCACAAATGATCAAAGAGCCAGATTCACTGAAGGGTTATATCAATCGTTGGTTAAGTCTTACGCACTTACACTGCTTAATTTCGATGTAAGCAACATCAATGTTTTACCAATAGATGAAATCACAAAGCAAACAAAAAAACTCACAGTCAAGTCTCAGGTTTTGTATAAAGGCGAGTTAATACCTATGAATTTTAGTTTTGGTTTATTCAAGGACGGTTGGAGATTCTATGATGTCCGAATAGAAGGCGTGTCTTATATCAAGAACTATAGGAATCAGTTTGATGCAGAGATAAGCGCTACCGGAATAGATGCAGTGATTAAACGCTTGGAGTCAGCGGGTTAGAAATCCTCAAAATCAATATCGTCAAGACCTTCAACATCATCGACTTGGCCGTTTTTAAGCTTAAACTTTCTATTGTCTAAATATGAGTCTCTTAGGTATTGGTATGGATCATAGGATCCATACAGCTCGTCCTCAAGTGGCGATAGATCGGATCGTTCCTGAATTTTATCCATGATCTTCAAACCATAACGAGAGGCTCCATTATCTATATAGCTCAATGGATTAAATAGGTTATCTATTAAATCTCCAACGGTATGCCGAGTTGTGTATGGTCCAAGTACAGGCGTCATCCAATATGATCCTTCTTCAAAACCCCATATGCCCAGAGTTTGACCAAAGTCTTCATCGTATGATTTTAATCCCATCTTTGATGCAGGGTCAAAAATACCCAATATTCCAATGGTTGAGTTGATTGAAAAATGTAATAGGCTTTCTAGAGATTCTATTGGTCGGCCCTGGAGAAATAAATTCATGATGTTTATGGGGGATTCAGCATTTTTCATAAAGTTAATGAATCCTGATTGTGCGATTTCAGGAATGACGACATCATAGGTATCAGCGACGGGTTCTAAAATCGCTTTATCCAATTCTTCATTGAATTCGAAAACACCACGATTTGACTGCTCATATGGATCCGAGTCATCGGGAGCCAAGCTTCCCTGATAAGAGCAACCACTGATAATCATCAAAACAGGAATCAATATTAGTTTATGCGTTGTCTTCATTATCGGCCTTTATTCATCTCGTATAAATATTCTTCAACTTCATTCAGTCTTGCTATGTATTTCGAGGTTTGAATATTAGTAATGGGCTTCATTGTAAGTGCAATTTTGAGTTGTTCAATAGCCTCTTGAAAATTACCTATGCTTAAGTAAAACTCTGCCATATAAGAAAATGCCTCAGCTTTTTGACCTGCTTCATTGGCAGCATTCGCAATTAAACGTATTTGAGAAGGCGTGGGTACTTTATTGTTGAAAAGATCCAAAAGAATATCATGGGCTTTTTTTGAGTCGCCATAGCTTAGTTGCAACTCTGCATATTTTATCGTCAAAGGAATGTTTCTGGGCGATAACTGAAGTCTCTTATAGAGATGCCGAATACCCCTATTAGGGTTATTTTCTTCTATCGTTAGGTCGGCATAAAGAATATGAAAATGACCAAATT
>ERZ802830.4583-NODE-4583-length-10991-cov-6.57901_pt1 | contig 10991 bp, 5 predicted proteins | sample MGYA00345654_ERZ802830 | MGnify/ENA primary metagenome ERZ802830 (study PRJEB30503, sample SAMEA104212375) | marine metagenome | biome: Westerlies Biome; feature: [SRF] surface water layer (ENVO:00010504) within the epipelagic zone...; material: water...
AGATCCCGCTTCGGCGGGGTCTTTTTTAATTATTATATTATATTATATTATGGAAACAAAAGAAAAGAAAACTCCAAAAAAAGATAATTGGGAGTATAAAGATAGAAACTATTATTTATTAGGAAATAAAACTCCATTAACTTTTACAATAACATCTAGACATTCACAAAGGTATCCTTGTGTTTGGTTTGATGAAGAAAAAGGTTATGAGAGAGAACTTAGATATGCTACTAATCAAAAAAGTATATTTGTAGATGAACAAAAAGGTTCAGCTACTTTAAAGCATATTGTTTTTGACCAAGGTCATTTAATGGTTCCTAAAGAAAAAAGAAATTTACAAGAGTTCTTAGCTAAGCATCCTCACAAAGGTGTTTTATTTCAAGAACATGATAAAGTTGAAGAAGCAGTTGATCAATTTGATTATCTTGAAATGGAAATAGCAGCTATGAACATGGCTTATGAAATGGACATAGATAAAGCTGAAGCTATTTTAAGAGTTGAAAAAGGTTCTTCTGTAACTGAATTAAGTTCTAAAGAATTAAAAAGAGACTTACTACTCTTTGCTAAACAACAACCTGCTTTATTATTAGATTTAGCTCAAGATGAAAACGTAGAGTTAAGAAACTTTGCAATTAGATCTGTCGAAGCGAATATTGTTAAGCTTGACGATGATCAAAGAACATTTAAATGGGCTGCTAATGGTCGTAAATTAATGACAGTACCTTTTGATGAAAATCCATATTCAGCTATGGCTGCTTGGTTTAAAACAGATGAAGGACTTGAAGTTTACAAATCAATAGATAAAAAGCTTAAATAACAAGTGACTATAAATAAGGGTGGTTTTATCGCCACCCTTTTTTTTTAAAAATATTAAAATGGCAATAAACGTAAATACGGTATATACCACGGTTTTAAGTATACTTAACAAGGAACAAAGAGGATATTTAACACCTGATGAGTTTAACAAAATAGCTACTCAAGTTCAATTAGAAATATTTGAAAAGTTTTTTGAAGATTATAACCAATACGTACGTATGCCAAAAACAGATGTAGAATTTGCATCTAGAATGGATCACATTCGTGAAGAATTTCAAGTGTTTGAAAAAAATCAAAGTGCATCAGCTGTAGCTGTTAATGTTTATACACAACCTACAGATTTACATAGATTTGGATCTGCTTTTTATGAGACAGGCACAAACTCTCCAGAGGTACAAATAATAAGTAAAAGAGAATATCATAGACAAAAGTTATCTCCACTTACTCAACCCACTACTAATTTTCCAGTAGCTATATATCAAGAAGACAAATTAACGGTTTATCCAGCTGTAACAGGACCACAAGTATCTGATATTGGTTTTAACTATATTAGAAAACCACTAGATGTAGTTTGGGCTTATAGTTCTGGCTCATTAGGTCAATATGTATATGAACCAACTAACACAGGTGCTGGTATTATTCCAACTACTGGATCAGTAAACTTTGAAATAAGTGATAGCCAGCAAACTGAAGTAATATTAGAAATATTAAAATATTCAGGTATTATAATAAGAGATCCACAAATAATTCAAGCAGCATCACAAGAGCTAGCTCAAGAAGAAGTAAACTCAAAAAGATAATAAGATATGGGATTAATAAACGAAACTAATGCTCAATACTATGCTGGTCAACAAGCTTTTACTAATTCTGTAAATACTGTATACACTTGGACAGGCAATACGTTGCTAGTTACTTCACCTAAACTTAATTTTAAAGTATTAAAAAACGGTGTTGAATTAGTTATAACTACAGATTATACTGTTGTTGATAATTCTATAACTTTACTAGTTGCTCCAGTTTTAACTGACATTATAGTAATACAACTACTAGAACAGTCTATATGGGATAACTATGGTAGTTATGCTTACGTTAGCTTAACAGACATAGTAAATAACTTTATGGTGGCTTATGTTGGTATGGATAAATTAATTCCAAGAGCAAAAAGATCTGATGTTATATTTCACGCTAAAAGAGGTTTACAAGAATTTAGTTATGATACATTAAAGTCTGTTAACTCTCAAGAACTTACAATACCGCCAAGCTTGTCCTTAGCTATTCCTCAAGACTATGTTAATTATGTTCAACTTTCTTGGGTTGATTCATCTGGCGTTAAGCATATTATATATCCAACAACTTTAACTAGCAATCCTACTCAACCTTTATTACAAAACATAAATGGTACTCCTGAGCAAGATGGTGATGGTCAAAACTTAGAATCTCAACAGGCTTTAACAGATGCTAGATGGGCTAGTAATAATAACTTAAACATTACAGGCCAATTAACAGATGAAATATTTGATCAAGCTAATGTTTATAACTGGGAATGGTGGAAAATGGCATATGGTCAAAGATATGGATTAGAACCTGAAGTATCACAAAAAAATGGATGGTTTACCATAAATGAAAGAGAGGGTAAGTTTAGTTTTTCAAGTGGATTAGCTAATCAGTTAATAATACTAGAGTATATCTCTGATGGTTTAGCTTATGATTCACATACAAAAGTACCTAAAATGGCAGAAGATGCTTTATATGCTCATATAATGCATGCTATGGTAGCTTCTAGAGCTAATTTTCCTGAATATATAGTTCAAAGATACAAAAGAGAAAGATCAGCTAAATTAAGAAATGCTAAAATAAGATTAAGTAATATTAAACTTGAAGAATTTACTCAAGTAATGCGTGGTAAATCTAAATGGATTAAACATTAAAAATGGCAGAAAGTAAAAATAATTTTATAAGAGCCAGAATGAACCAAGACCTAGATGATAGGCTGGTGCCTCAAGGCGAGTATAGAATAGGTCAAAATGTTACAATAAGTAGATCTGAAGGCGATGGTGTTGGAACATTTCAAAATATATTAGGTAATAATAGCTTGCCAGACTTTGGATTAACTGCTACTAACTTAGAAGTAATAGGTTATTTAGTTGAGGAAGTTAATAATATGCTATATATATTTATTACAAATTACAACGATTCCTCTTTAGATCAACTATCTAACAAAGCACCTGTTAATTCTAGCCACTACATATTACAATACAATTTCACTACTAATAGTTCAATAATTCTAGTGCAAGGAAGTTTTCTTAACTTTTCTAAGACACATAGAATATATGGAGTTAATTTAATAGAAAACTTATTATTCTTTACAGATGATAGAAATCAACCTAGAAAAATAAATATAAGTATCGCGGCTACTAATAATTCATACTATAATAGCGAAGATAAAATTTCAGTCGCTAAGTTTTATCCTTCAAATTCACCTCAGTTTTATAAAGAAATAAAATTTAAAGCTTCAAATAGACAAACTTCTCCTGGTGGAGTGTCTTTAACTTTAAGTGTTAAAAGCAGTGCAGCTGCAGAAGGATTATTTATTGGCATGCCTGTTTCTTTAACTCCTCAGTCAGGTACTTTAGGTGAAAATATATATTTAACAGCTGTATCAACTATAGATGGATCTGTTACTTTAAGTGCTAACTGCACTTGGGCAGCAAACGATGTTATAACTTTTTCTCAATATGGCTTAAAGAACTGCGGTGATAAATATTTACCGCCAATATTTGAATGCGATTTATCTGTAGTTGTTCCTAGTAGTGGTACTTATACCTTGCAAAATGCTAATGGTGCAGCTCCTATACTAGATGGTTGGAATGCTGTATATAACGACTCTAAGCTTTATATAGCTAACACTGGATCATCTGCTCCTCTAATAACAGAAGACGCAGAATATAAAATAGTGAATTTTACAGGAAGTGTTATAACAATAAAAGATTCAAATAATGTTGTACCAGCTAATTTAGATGGAACTAGAGTTAAAATATACAGAGAAAATCCAGACTATCAATCAGATTTTTCTGGAGATACAGAATTTTTAAAAGATAAGTTTGTTAGATTTTCTTATAGATATAAATTTGACGATAATGAATATTCTTTAATAGCTCCTTTCACTCAAATAGCATTTACGCCTAAACAATTTGGTAGTTTTGTTTTAAACGACGAAGAGTTAGCTGCAAAAAGTTCTGTTGTAAATTTCTTTGAAAACAACATAGACTGTATTGATTTATTTATAAGAACTCCTTTTGAAGCCAACAGCGCAACGCCGCCTGCTTATCCTACTTGGACAACAGCTTTTAATGATTTAAACATAAAAGAAGTAGAAATACTATGCAAATTTGCAGATGAAACAAGTATAAGAGTTATAGATGTTTTAGATCAAACATTTGTAAATAATTTATCAAATAGCGGTAATGATTCTTATATTAAATATACATATAAATCTACAAAACCTATTAGAGTTTTACCAGAAAAAGACGTAACAAGAGTTTATGACAAAGCACCTATAAGGGCTTTAGCTCAAGAGGTTTCTGGAAATAGAGTTATGTATGGTAATTACATTGATAAACATACTTCACCATTAAATTTAGAATATAAACTAGCTGTAGCAAATAAAGTAGATATACCTTTATCTCAAGACAAAAGAGTATTTAATAACCACACTTTAAAAGAAAATAGAAATTACCAAGTAGGTATAGTTTTATCAGATAGATATGGTAGACAATCAGACGTTATATTATCTAGTATACAAGGTTCAGCTGAAATTTCTGGTGATTTTTATGGGGCTTCTACAATATATAATCCGTATTCTAGCACAACTTCACTAGCCGCTACTGATGTTTTAAATTTTACAGGCAAGCAAATGCTTTTATATTTAGAATCTGCTATACCAGAAACACTATCACAACCAGGTTATCCAGGTTTATATAGTACTAGTAATCCACTTGGATGGTATACTTATAAAATAGTTGTTAAACAACAACAACAAGAATACTACAATGTTTATATACCTAGTTCTTACAGACAAGATACGGCTAACTACGATTATTTAAATAGTTATTTTTCTTTAGTAAATGATAATATAAATAAAGTTCCAAAAGATTTAGAAAATGTAGGTCCAGAAGAAAAAGAATTTAGATCATCTGTAAATTTATTTCCAAGAGTAAATCCTACTACACAATACTCTACAAATACAAATAGCTATTTTATAGAGCCTTTAAGACAAAATGATGAGGTTAGTTCAATTATATATAACTCAGTTGATACGTCTACTGGAAGCAGTTTTTCAGCTGTTGGAATTGAAGTTCCTGTTGATAAAATATATAAAGGAAATTCCGCCACAATAGCCAACGTTGTTAACAATAAGCTATTTGGTACAAAAAATACTAATACTAACTTAGGTTCTTTTAATAATTTAGGTGTATATGAAACAAATCCTTTTGTATCTAATTTAGATATATTTTATGAAACATCTACATCTGGTTTTATATCAGAATTAAATAGCTCTATAAACAGTAGTAATTTAGGACCAGTTTCATTAACAGCTGACACTTTAGATATATTTGAAAACTCTAGACTATACGAAAAAGGTACAGGATCAGACGAAGAGCCGCAGTATGGTCATATAATATATACTATAGAGTTAAGAGATAAAGATAATATAGCTATATTAAGCACTAACAACACTTGCACATTAGATACTGTTTTTTCAAGTTTAAATCCTTCTACAAACATTGCTAGTAAGTTTAAAATAACTCAACAAGTAAGTGGAAGTCCAGCTACATTTACAGGTAGATTTAATGTTTGGGCTTTAGATTATTTTTATTTTGGAAATGGTCAAAACTTTACGTTCAATATAACAGCTACAGCAAATAGTGTAACTAATAGTACTTTAAGTTTTACTGGAGCTTTAAGCAATGTTCAACCTCAGTATAACGAAGATACTAATAGCACTTCTACTGCTCCACCTACTACCTTGCCATATGCAATACCTACTATTGCTGAAAACTATAGAGACTATAGTAGACAAACTAATGAAACACCTGCTCAGTCTCTAAGACCTACTTATTATAGTGGTGCATTCGCTGGTAATAATACTGCTACTCAAGGCTTAGGAGCAAGAGGTTCTTTACCTTATTTTTATAATACAGGGAGTTATTCTAATATTAGTAGTAAAACTATTGGACCTAATAACTTTATGGCTATAGACTTAAGAATTACAGGTAACATAGATCCAGCTACAACTTATACTTTTAATAAATACAATAATTCAACTGTTAATAATAACTCAGTTAATACTTATAATTTTAGTAAGCTTTGGTTAGGTTCTGCTGGTACTGGAGGAGCAATTAGTTTTGCAAGAAACTTTTTATTTGGAGGTCAATCTATATCCACTGTACCATCAAATTATCCTACAGCGTTTCAAAGCAACGTTAACACTGTTATGAACTATTCTTTTAATGGTCCTAGTAGATGGAGGTCTAGAATAGAATATGTTCCTAACACTGGCGTGCAAGAGTCTTGGTCTGTCATGGAAGAAGGAAAAGATGTTTCAAGATTTATTAATATTAATGGTTTTATAGGCGCTATAAATGGCACATTAGATGAATCTCAAATACAAAGTGATTTAGTATATTCATTTACTTCAGGATCTTACTTAAAATTACCTACAGCCTATGGTGCTGTAGCAGGTACTCCTGGTGATGGTATAGTAAGTTCTCCTTTTACAATAAATGGTTATTTTGGTGATGAATCTATTGATGGATCTTATGCAGATATAGACAGCGCTTTAAGAGACTGTATATCTTTAACTTCTACTGGTAAACTAGTTATAAATGATAGCTTGTTATGGAATTATTTTAGTATTGGAGGATCAAAAGGAAATTTAATACCTAACAGTTATAATAACCAACTACCTGATGGAACTACTTATAACTATGGATTATTAATGAATGATAGAGTAGGTAACAATGATACTAACATGTATGGACTATTTTGGGTAGAACTTCCTATAACAATAACGGATCAAGGCAGTTTAACAACTGATATTATTCATACTATAATAATTTCTTTTTAATATGGCAGCAAGAGTACCAATAAGTTATTACAATTCGTTTTTGATGAAAAGAACAGGGTCTATAGTAGGAGCTAGTGCGGTTACTGGTTATACGCCTGTTTGGCCTGGTATATTTTGGTCACCTTATAATACTGGTGTTTTTCCAATAAATGCTAATACATCTTCTACAGAAATACAAAATCGTAATTGGTTTATTGAAGAAGCTAGAATAAAAGGTGGATTTAATAATACTAGTGTTGATTTTGGAGTAAAAGCATATTTAAACGAAGACAATCCTGTACAGTTAAATAGATCAAATGCTATAATATATTCAGGTGTTTTTAACTCTAGAACTGGTTTTAATGAAACAAATGTATTTTCAGTTGGAGAAACAATAAGTGTTGCATTAGATCCTAGCCATGGCTCTATACAAAAATTATATGCATTAGATAATAACTTAACTATATTTCAAGAAAATAAAGTAAGTAAGTCTCTTATAGACAAAGATGCTATATATTCTGCTGAAGGAGGACAAACTCCAGTTAGCTCTTTAACTCAAGTAATAGGGCAAAACGTGCCTTATTTAGGCAATTATGGCATAAGTAAAAATCCAGAAAGTTTTGCTACATTTGGTTTTAGAAGATATTTTGCTGATAAATATAGAGGTAAAGTAATGAGGCTTTCAAGAGATGGCTTAAGTGAAATATCTGCTGCAGGCATGGAAGATTTTTTTAGAGATCAATCTGAACTTATAGAAGATAATTTTAAAAGGTATAACGTAGTAACATCTAGCGGTACAGCTGCTGGTTCTACTACAACTGTTACTGTTACAGCGGCTAATATAGCAAACTTAGAATATGGCATGACAGCTTCTATAGCTGGTTTAATTACTCAAGCTTTTATAATAGATTTAAATACAAGCACAAATACGGTTACACTATCTGAGCCTGTTACTATACCAGTTTCAAGTCCTCAAAAAACAGCAATAACTTTTTTTAAGTTTGTTAAAGACACTATAGAAGGCGCTTGGGATATTAGAGACAGACAATACACATTGTCATATCAACAAGCACCAACTGATATTTCTTTTGCAGAAGAGTTTACTTTTTTAAACGAGCCTTTAGCAATAAAAAACACTTCAACATTATCTTTTGATGAGTCTATAAAAGGTTGGACTAGTTATTATACTTATAGACCTAATATTATTTTTAGCTCTAAAAACAACTTTTACTCATTTAAAAATGCAAAAATATGGAAACATTACGACGAAAGTGTGATTAATAATAGAGGAGTGTTTTATAACAATGCAAATGAATCTAGTGTGGTTTTTGTTATTAATTCAAATCCTTCTATTAAAAAAGTTTTTCAAACAGTTAACTACGAAGGCGATAATGGTTTTCAAATAAGTTATTTTAGATCTGACTTTCAAAGAGTTGATCCTGACTTACCATTAACTTCTCCTCCATCTTATGTTGACAATAACCAATATCAAGACATAACACCTACTGTGTACAGCTATGACCAAGGTTTATATACCGATACTATAACTGGACAACCTAAGCGAGCTGGTTTTGATAGAAAAGAAAATTTATATGTAGCGAATTTAATAAATAATAGCTCAGTGAGACCAAATGAAGTTATATTTGGTAATTCAATAAGTGGTATTAAAGGTTATTTTGCTACAGTAAAAATATCTACTGATAATTATACTAATGTTGGTGGGTTAAAAGAACTATGGAGTGTAGGAAGTAAATTCGTACAGTCATCTTAAAAATTAAAATATGTTATTAGAAATATTAGAAACATTTAATTACGAACCTCAATTAGCTATGCCTTTGCCTTTAGCTGTACCTATAGTTATGGGAGCTATAAGCGCAGGATCTCAAATATACTCTGGTATTAAAGCAAAAAATGCTGCTGAGACAGCTAAAACAGAAGCTAACACATTAAAACAACAATTAGCAGATTTAGAAAACTCTAGACAAGAAATTTATAATGCAGCTGAAGATATTAGAGGATTAACTGGACAAATTACTAATCCCTATGCTAATTTAGGTGTAGCTACTCAAGCAGCTGAAATGCAAGCTGAACAAACAGATATTGCTTTAGCTAATACTTTAGATGCTATGCAAGCTGGTGGTATGGGTGCAGGTGGTGCAACTGCTTTAGCTCAAGCTGCTGCTAGAAGTAAACAAGGTATATCAGCTAGCATCGAACAACAAGAAGCTCAAAATGAAAAACTAAAAGCTCAAGGTGAAATAAGTGTTCAGAATCAAAAACTAGCCTTAGAACAAGCAGCTATTGGAGCTGAGCAACAAGCTTGGCAACAACAAGAAAATAGAGAGTTAATGCAATTAGATAGAACTCAAGCTTTAATAGATAATCAAATGGCTCAACAAATGCAATACCAAGCAGACTCTATGAGTGCTTTTACAGGCGCAGCGTCTAGTGCTTTTGACGCTACGACACAAATGTATATAGCTGGACTTGGTACTGAAGGTATAGAAGAAGTAGATAAGATTCCATTAAACACTAAAATCACAAACACTAGTGGTGATGATTACAGTGATTTGAACCTTGGAAATTTTGATTCTAGTAATCCATCATATGGAGTTAAAAAAGATTAAATAAAATAACATGGGAACATACAGACAACCAAGTCAAATAATAGATAAAAGATTTAACACTTTAAATCAAGGTCTTCAAAACGCTAGCCAAACTATGGTTAATGGTTTGAAACAGATTAGAGCTCAAGAAATAGCTATGGCTAAACAAGCTAAGAAAGAGCAAGAAAAAAGAGATAAAGAACGTAAAGCTTTTGAAGATAAAAGAAATGCTGCTGTAGATGGTTATAGAGTTACGATAGACAATTGGGAACATATTAATCAAAAAAGAACAGAAGACTGGCAGGTTGAAAATATTACTATAGAAAACCAAATAAAAAATGGTGTAATGCATTATTTAGATATAATGAGTAATTCTACTGAAGGTGATGAAAATTATAGAATGGCTAAAAGAGCTATTGAAAATGCGATTATTCAATATCCAGTAATGGCACAATTATTAAATGATGAAGCAGATGAGCTTGGTGAAGCTTTTTACGAAAACGGAGCTTATCAAAGAAAAGCAACAGAAGCTAATGCTTTATTACTTAGTGAAGATCCATTATATGAAACTAAGAAAAACATGTTATATGATATTAAATACAGTAGAAACCCTGAAAAATTTAAAGTTATATTTGGTCCGTCTGGTTTTGACATAACTTATAACAACGATGATGGTAAGGAATTTAACTTAAATGCTAATGCTTATCAGCAGTACAAAGAAGGTGGTAATGACTTAATTGGTTCTACTAATGAAAAAAATTATAATACGTTTATGGATGCTACTTGGGGTATAGTAGGTCAAGATTATAAAGGTATAGAAAATGTAGTTACTAAGTATAAAAAAGATATAGCTAGCGGAAATCCTGTAGAGTATAGAAAAGTTATTGAAAGTTATAATAAAGCAAACGAAGGTGTTAGAAAAAACATCGAAGCATGGGTAAATAGAGGAGGTAATGTAACTCAATCACAGTGGCAGTTATTAGGCAATGAAACTATATATAATCCTACTATGAAAAAAGACCTAATAAACCAGCTTTACAACGCTCAAATTGAAAGATATGGTAAAGATGATAAGTACAAATTAAGTGAAGAAGAAATAATAAAAGGTGGAGGTAGAAAAGCTGAAGATGAAGTAGAAACAGTAGATTATTCTAGCATAATAAGTAACAAAGATAAGTTATTATCTTTAATTAAAAATCCTAATCAAGTTATTGATGAAAAAGTAAGAAAAGAAAGGGAAAAAATGTCTGAAGAAGAATTAGCTAAATTACCTTTAGAAGAATATTCAACTGAAGAAAAAGAACTTGTAAAATCTTTAGAAAACCAAATAGTAAAACAATTTGAAGCAAGAACAATATCTGGCTTGCCAGGTGGTAAAACTGGTATAGTAGACGTGGAAATTAAAGTAGGTAAAGATAGCAGTGGTGCAACTGTTGTAAAGTTTCTTCCTAAACAACAGAATA
>ERZ802830.4588-NODE-4588-length-10988-cov-5.93085_pt1 | contig 10988 bp, 12 predicted proteins | sample MGYA00345654_ERZ802830 | MGnify/ENA primary metagenome ERZ802830 (study PRJEB30503, sample SAMEA104212375) | marine metagenome | biome: Westerlies Biome; feature: [SRF] surface water layer (ENVO:00010504) within the epipelagic zone...; material: water...
CGTCAGTCAAAGACGAGCTGTCAAAATTAAAGTAAAAAACGGCCCCCGCCGCAGCCGCCGCAGCTTCGGTTTCTCTCTGGCCTGCGGCTGCCTCAGCCTCTGCTTGCTGTTGCGCCGCCTCCTGTGCGGCTGCCTCCTGAGCTGCCTGCTCAGCGGAAGCTGCGGCAGCTGCAGCCGCCGCCTGCTCCTTGGTGTCGTTACCGGAACAAGCTGCCAGAATCAGTGATGCGAAAACCAGCCCTAACCACTTTGTGTAAAGCGTTGCGTTTTTCATGGTCCTTACCCTTTCCCCAGTGTTTGGAAACTAAGATGCGTCTAATGTAGCGCATAACTACTTTATTTTCCTCTGCCCTGAGTAAAAAAATTACGCCAAAACTAAAGGTGTCACATATGGAGACCAAGCAGGCTCCTGCACACTCCCCTCGCGCGAGGGCAAGCTGAATCTGACGCCGCCATCCACAGCAACGGCGCCCAGAATGCTTTCTTCGCCACGCTTGGTAGCGTAAAGGACGATCGATCCATTTGGGGCAATACTCGGGCTTTCATCCAGGCTTGTCTCAGTCAGCACTGTCAACCGGTCGGTCACCAAGTCGAACACCGCAATGTGGTATCGCCCGTCGCGCTGATGCACCATCGCAACATTTCGGCCGTCCTGAGCAACTCTGGCTCTCGCGTTGTAAGGCCCCTCAAACGTCACTCGAACTATTTTTTTTGTTCTTAAGTCATAACGATAAATCTGTGGTCGCCCTCCACGATCAGAGGTAAACAACAGAGACTTCCCATCAGGCATCCAAGTGGGTTCGGTATCAATCGCAAAATGCCGTGTTAATCGAGTCAGCGAACGGCTGGACAGATTGAGAATATAGATGTCTGGGTTTCCATCCTTTGAGAGCACCAAAGCCATACTGTTGCCATCCGGTGACCATGCCGGTGAATTGTTTAAGCCCTTGAAATTGGTGAGCTGCTCTCGCCGGCCAGTCAGGAGATTTTGTCTGTAAATGGCCGGCCGAGAGGTCTCAAAAGAGACATAAGCGATCTCGCGACCGTCTGGAGACCACGTCGGGGAGAGAATGGGATCACGCCCCTCCAGCAAGACGATCGGACGCCTACCATCGGCATCGGCGAGCGTAAGACGATAAAAGTCTTTGCCTTCAGGATTGCGGGTCACGGACACATAAAGCAGACGAGTGGCAAACGCTCCAGGTATACCTGATAGCGTTTCATAAACCTGATCGGACACGCGATGCGCCAACATGCGTAACTCACTCACCGGGCCTGTCACCGTGCCCGACTCCACCGCTGCCTGCCGGGTAACATCGAACAGCTGAAAGTCGATTCTGACCTGGGCCCCAACACTAACCCTGCCAATAAGCACATACTCTGCAGAAATCGCGCGCCAATCCCGGTAATACAGTTCTGATTCGCGGCTTGGGAAGCCAAGCATATCTCGCCGACTGACCGGTGAAAACTGACCACTGCGCGCCAGGTCCGAGTCGACAATCTGAGCAACATCCTCCGGCGCCGCTCCTACGCCTTGCCAGGCAAACGGGACAATTGCCACGGGAGTCGGATTCTCCACACCCTGATTAATTTCAATCTGCAGCTCTGCTGAAACGGACGATACATATACCCCCAGCAGGAGGGCCAAGAAATTTCTCATGAGCATTTTTAGTACCTCAAATCCTCGGGCTTGAATATCAATTGAAACCGACGAAAGTTCGCCTCAAAGGTCCGATTGTCCACCTTTGCGATTTCGGGGAAACGTCCGGCACGCTCGACCGCTGTCATTGCACTGCGATCAAACGCCGTGTTACCACTGGATTGAATGACCCCAACACCGACTACTTCTCCCGTAGGCACCAATTGTATCGACAATATTGAAACCATGCCGTTACGGGCACTAGGGGGCCGGGTCCATCGACTGATCACTGCCGCCTGAATAGTCGCTGCCACCACGTCGCGGAGAGAGGGTTCGAGCGATCCAGACGCAGCTTGTTCCGAATCAATGAGGGACGTCAATTCCTCACGGGTTACCGCAGCCAGCTGTTCCGCATCCATTTGCAACGCAATTTCCTCTGCGGGAGTCGGTTCGGCGGCCTTCGGTTGCGGAGTGTCGGCTATCGGCGGTGGTTCTGGCTTGGTCGTCGGAATCTCCGCAGGTTTCGGTTTCGGTTTGACTTTTGGCTTAGGCTTACTGGCTGCCTTTGCAGTTTCTGTTCTCACAATCGTCGCCTGAATCGGAAGCGCGACGGGCACCGATGCCACAACCTCCGTCGGCCCAGACCACCGCAGAAACAAAAGCGACGCCACTACGATGTGGAGTAACAACGACAATAGTGTTGGAAACCCAACGAAAAGTAGCCGGTCTGCTGTCATCCGTTATCTGCGGGGTTTTCAGTCACTAGACCCACTGAGGGCGCCCCTGCCTCCTGCAGCGCCGTCATCAACAAGACCACATCGCCATAAGCCACCTGCTTATCTCCCCAGACCAGTACGGGTTTATCCGGCGTCCGCCTCAATACCGCGGCGACGCGGCGACGAATAGTCGCAAGCTCCAGCGACTGCTTGTCGTCGACCCCAAGGTTTAAAAAGAGTTGTCCGCGGTCATTGATTGAAACGATGAGGGGTTCGGCGTCCTGATTTGCGACAGGTGCTGCTTGCGCCTCGGGTAAATTCACTTCTACCCCCTGCATCAACATGGGGGCAGTCACCATAAAAATCACCAGCAGCACCAACATCACGTCGATGTATGGCACAACATTGATCTCTGCCAACATGCGCCGCCTTCGCACGCTCACCGCCTCTGCCCTTGTTGTGCTCTCAAGGCGTAGGCTTGCCGCTGAAGAATGCCCGAAAATTCGTCCACAAAGGTCTCATAACGATTCAATAGCACGTCGCTACGCGCAGCCAGTTTGTTGTACGCCAGTACCGCGGGAATCGCAGCAAAAAGGCCCATGGCAGTAGCGATCAGCGCCTCCGAGATTCCTGGGGCAACCGTTGCCAGCGTGGCCTGTGTCGCGTTCGCCAACCCTCTGAATGAGTGCATAATGCCCCAGACAGTCCCAAAAAGACCGATATAGGGGCTGGTAGAACCCACTGACGCCAGGAACGGCAAGTGCTGCTCAATGCGGTCTGTCTCTCGCATCAACGCAACTTTCATTGCACGTCGCGATCCTTCCAACATAGCGTCGGCATCAATATCGGACTGTTGCGATAGCCGCGAAAACTCCTTGAACCCGGCGCGAAAAAGACTTTCCACTCCCGTCGGTAATTGGCCATCTGCAACAGCCTGATTCCCCTCTCGATACAGCTGCGCGAGGTCGATCCCCGACCAGAATCGTTCCTCAAACGAGAGAAGCTCATCGTCCGTCCGGCGCATCAACATGGTCTGCTGAATGATCAGAAACCAAGAGGCAGTCGAAGCCACCACTAAGATCAGCATGACAATCTGTACCAATACACTGGCTCCCAGAACCAGTTCCAACAAACCGAGCTCCTGCGTCATACCCTATCCTTTTCGATTTTTGTTGCGGCCAGCAACCGCTCTCTGATGCTACTCCCAAGTCGACGCGGCCGGCCCGAAGCCTGATCAACACACGCGACTTGGACTTCGGCCTTCAGTAGTAATTGGTCGGTGCGGCGAACCGTCTGGGTAAAATCGATGGTCGCGCCCCCTACTTGATGGGCGAGTGCAGTTGCCACAATCTCGTCGTCTAATTTCGCTGGCAGCAGATAACTGACAGACAACTGGGACACAACAAATATCTGGCCATCATCAGTTAACGCGGCACGATGAACACCCAGAGAACGCATAAACTCCGTCCGGGCGCGCTCGAGAAATTTTAAATAGTTGACGTAATAAACAATGCCCCCTGCGTCGGTATCCTCAATATAGACCCGAATTGGCAGAGAAAATTCCCCGGTCATGTCGGCTCTTCCAGATCAAGGGTGAGGGTTTCTGCGGCCGAACCCTGAAAGGGTATGCCAAAATGCGCGTAAGCATGGCGAGTCGCTATGCGGCCCCTTGGTGTCCGGAGGATAAATCCTTGCTGAATGAGAAAGGGCTCCAGCACATCCTCGATCGTACCTCGCTCCTCCGATAGTGCTGCCGCCAAACTATCTACACCCACTGGCCCGCCATCAAATTTTTCAATCATCATTAGCAACAAGCGGCGATCCAAGTGGTCAAAACCTTGCGCGTCGACACTCAACATATCCAACGCAGCCTCAGCCACCGGGCCTGTGACTGCACCGTCCGCTTTTACCTCAGCATAATCTCGTACGCGCCGCAGTAACCTGTTAGCAATGCGAGGCGTACCTCTAGAGCGACGAGCTATGGCTGCTGACCCCGAATTCTCGATCGGGATTTTCAGAATGCCTGCCGCGCGTTTTACAATTTCACCGAGCTCAGACGCGTCGTAAAACTCCAATCGCTGAACAATCCCGAAGCGGTCTCGTAGAGGGGATGTGAGCAACCCCGCACGCGTGGTGGCGCCCACCAGTGTAAAAGGGGGTAAATCAAGTTTGATAGATCTTGCTGCGGGGCCTTCACCAATCATGATGTCGAGCTGAAAGTCCTCCATAGCGGGGTAGAGAATTTCCTCGACATACGGACTCAAACGATGGATCTCATCAATAAATAAGACATCACCGGGTTCAAGATTCGTCATCAACGCGGCAACGTCGCCCGCTTTTTCTAACACTGGACCGCTCGTGGCCCTCAGTTGCACACCCATCTCTTCTGCAACAATGCTCGCCAATGTCGTTTTGCCCAACCCGGGCGGCCCAAAAATTAAAGTGTGGTCAAGTGGCTCCCCGCGCCCGCGAGCGGCGGAAAGAAAAATCTCCATCTGCTCCCGAACGACACGCTGACCGATATAGTCAGCCAACCGACGCGGTCGTATTGCGCGATCCATCACCTCATCACCCCTCTCGGGTGCACTGGTCGCTACCAACCGATCCGTTTCAATCACCATGCCACGTCCTCAACCCGACACTTCACCCCTTACTGCCGCCCGCCAGACGCACAGCCCGGCGAATCAACCCCTCGGTAGAAGCCTCGTCTGGCGCGTCAACGCTGGCAATCAACTTTGCTGCCTCAGTAAGCTTAAACCCCAGAGAAACCAATGCATTTTCTGCCTCTAAGCGCTGATCAACTCCCGCGACATCCTGATGAACTGGCACTGCAGCAACCTTGACTCCCGGTGACAATTCATCAAGCCAGTCACCTGCCTTATCTCGCATCTCTACCAGTAAACGCTCTGCGGTTTTCCGTCCAACACCGGGCAATGCTACCAGCGCAGCAACATCATCGCGCTGCAAACAGCGCGCGAAATCGGCTGCATCCATGCCCGAAAGTAATGTCAGCGCAAGCCGGGGACCCACACCGCTCACTTTGATCAACTCACGAAAAAGTCGACGGTCAACCGGCTCTATAAAACCATAGAGCAGCTGTGCATCCTCTCGCACTACAAAATGGGTTAGCAGCACTACTTCCTGACCAAGCTCAGGAAGTAGGTACAAGGTTGTCATGGGCACCTGGATCTCATAGCCGATACCGCCCACCTCGACCAAAATATCTGGCGCCTGCTTTCCGATAAGCTTGCCGCGAATTTGTCCAATCATGACGCCACTCTACCTCAACCGGCCCGCCCTGAAGCCGCTCGCGGAGAGCGCGGCTGACAGGCCCGCCGTATGACAGTGACACAGTGCTGCAGCCAGACCATCAGCGGCATCCTCTGCAGGCGCCTCAGATAATCCCAACAGAGCTGTCACCATGTGCTGCACCTGCTGCTTTGTGGCGGCACCCGTACCGACAACGGATTGTTTGATCTGACGCGCGGCATATTCGTGCACAAGTAACCCCTTGGTCACACAGGCCACCATTGCCGCGCCTCTCGCGTGACCTAATTTGAGCGCAGAGTCGGCACTTTTTGCCATAAATACCTGCTCTATCACCCCTTCTGTTGGGTTGTAGGTATCAATGATCTCTATCAATGAGTCGAACAACACACTCAAACGTGCGGCCAGCGTCTCCTTTACCGGAAGCCGAATCGTGCCACTGGCGACATAAATAGAACGTCCTTCCTCGACACGAACAATGCCGAAGCCCGTTTTGCGGGATCCGGGGTCAACCCCGAGAATAGTGGTCATGCTGGCAACCGGCCAAAAAGAGCGATTAGTGTGAACGATTACGTGACAAACGTCATTTATAGGCTGGTCAACACAGATTCCGGAATATCAGCGTTGGAATAGACATTTTGCACATCATCCAGATCTTCCAACATATCGATCAACTCCATCACCGCCGGCGCGTTTTCCTCATCCAACGTAACCGCCGTACTGGGCAGCATCGTCACCTCGGCCTGCAATGGCGTAAGTCCGGCGCCAAGGAGCGCGTCGCGGATATCCGTAACGCTCTCCCACTGAGTCAGCACATCGACCGCTCCATCGGAGTCCGTGACAACGTCTTCTGCCCCCGATTCGAGGGCAATCTCCATGATCGCGTCTTCATCAGCTCCGGGGGCAAACTGAATGAGTCCTGTCCTTGAGAACAAGTAAGCAACCGATCCGTCGGTGCCCAAATTTCCGCCGCGCTTAGTGAAAGCGTGACGAACCTCTGCGACCGTCCGATTCCGATTATCCGTCATTACTTCAACCAGAACGGCCACCCCACCCGGCGCATAACCCTCATATGTGAGCTCTTCCATGTTGTCGGCGTCATTGGTCCCTGCTCCGCGTGCGATCGCGTTATCGATCGTATCGCGCTTCATGTTGGCACCTAGGGCTTTATCCACCGCAGCGCGAAGGCGAGGATTATCCTCTGCAACCGGGCCACCGGCTCTGGCCGACACAACGAGCTCACGAATCAATTTGGTAAAAAGCTTTCCACGCTTGGCATCTTGCGCCGCTTTACGGTGCTTGATATTTGCCCATTTGCTATGGCCAGCCATCGCTCCCTTACGCTCCCGACTGTGGCTCTGGTCGCCGCGGCTTGAGTGATAGATCCCTCAACTGCTGATCAGACACCATACCCGGCGCTTCGGTCAGCACACACTGCGCACTCTGCGTCTTTGGGAATGCAATGACGTCCCTGATGGTGTGACCGCCAACCATCAACATCACCAGACGATCCAGGCCGAATGCGAGTCCCGCGTGGGGCGGCGCACCGTGTCGCAGGGCTCCAAGCAGAAAACCAAATTTGGACTCGGCCTCCTCTTCGTCAATGCCCAATAAATCGAAAACGACTGTTTGCATTGACTGATCATGAATCCGCACAGAGCCGCCACCAATTTCGCTGCCATTCAACACCATATCGTAAGCCTGAGAGAGCGCCGATTCCGGATCGGTTTTCAGCGCTTCAATCGAACAAGAGGGGGCGGTGAAGGGGTGATGCAAGGCAGTTAACCCACCTCGGTCGTCTCGTTCGAACATCGGAAAGTCAACCACCCATAGCGGCGCCCATCCTTCTCGTACCTGATCGAGGTCAGCTGCGACTCTTAATCGCAAGGCGCCCAAAGATTCATTTACGATGGAGCGTTTATCAGCCCCGAAAAATAGAATGTCACCCTCTTGCGCGCCAAGACGCTCCAGAAGCAGCAAAACCGTCGCCTCGGGCATAAACTTGATAATCGGTGACTGCAGACCTTCTATTCCAGAGGTCAGATCATTCACTTTAATCCAGGCCAGCCCCCGCGCTCCGTATACACCCACAAAGTGGGTGTAGTCATCAATTTCCTTTCTGGAGAGCGTCGCTCCCCCAGGCACTCTCAACGCGGCAACCCGACTGTCGGGATCCTGCGCTGGGCCGCTAAAAACCTTAAAATCCACCTCGGTCATTAAATCGTCAATCGAGACCAACTCCCACTCAACCCGCAGATCAGGCTTATCAGAGCCGTAACGCTCCATAGCATCGGCCCAACTCATACGCGGGAATTCCCCCAGGTCGACACTGAGTTGCTCCTGAAATAGATGACAAACCAGGGCCTCGGTAATAGACATAACTGCTTCAGCGTCGAGGAAAGAAATCTCGATATCGATTTGCGTGAATTCTGGCTGCCGGTCTGCGCGCAAATCCTCATCGCGGAAGCAACGCGCAATTTGGTAATAACGATCGAAACCCGACACCATCAAAAGCTGTTTAAACAGCTGAGGTGACTGGGGAAGCGCAAAAAAAGCGCCATGTTGAGTGCGACTGGGGACAAGATAGTCCCGCGCTCCCTCGGGAGTGGCGCGAGTAAGGATGGGTGTCTCGATATCGAGAAATCCATGTTCATCAAGATAGCGTCTGATCGCTGAGGTGATACGGGCGCGCGCGATGAGATTTCGCTGCATGTCCGGCCGCCGCAAATCCATGTAACGATATTTCAGGCGAACGTCTTCTCCCACAGTATGGTGGGCATCAAGGGGGAAAGGTGGGGTTTGTGCGCTGTTAAGGATTTGCAATGTTTTCCCAAGCACCTCTATACGGCCTGAAGCCATACCGGGGTTAACAGTCGCTTCAGTCCGCGCCCGCACCCGACCGGTAATGCACAACACGAACTCACTGCGGACACTATCCGCTTTCTGAAAATGCTCTTCGGTATCAGGATCGAAAACAACCTGCACCACTCCCTCACGATCTCGCATGTCAAGGAAGATCACGCCACCGTGATCGCGGCGTCGGTCTACCCAACCACACAAAGTCACGGTTTCATCTATCAGTTTCTCATCGACCAAGCCGCAATAATGACTGCGCATGTGTCTCTCCATTTCTCTTCAGTATCCGCGCTCAGGTCGCCTTGCTCACATCATTCTTGGCAGGTGCGGCTGACTTTTCAGAAGGTTTCTTGGCGGTCTCAGTCGACCCGCTCTTACCAGCATCTTTGGTCGAGGAATCATTACTCTCCCCGCCACTGCGTTCACCAGCAATGTTCTTCTTATCGCCGGTTTTAAAATCCGTCTCATACCAGCCTCCCCCAGATAGCCGAAAAGAGGGAGCGCTGACTTGCTTTTTCAGGCTTGATTGTCCGCCGGCCGGGCAATCGGATAGGGGGGCGTCCGCAAGCCGCTGAATCGCTTCCAAACGATGACCACAATCCTGACAACAGTATTCATATATTGGCATGGCAAACCCTCCTCATAGTGATGGTCGATATCGACTCAGTCCAACACATGAGGTCATTAGGAAAGTTTTACAAGGGCGCGGAGCGTACCGTAAACGCTGTTGCAGTAAAAGATGGGAGGGGTGTGAGGATTTGGCGGTCCGGCGACGATGGCCGGTGACAAGAAAAAGGCTCCTCCGGGGAAGAGCCCGAAAAACCTTCGCTCAGTTAGCGAACTCTTTCATCTTCTTTAGCGGACGCACCTTGACCGCAGTACTCGCGGGCTTGGCCTTAAACATAGTCTCTTCCCCGGTGAAGGGGTTGATACCCTTGCGTGCCCTTACCGCGGGCTTGCGGACCGTGGTGATTTTCATCAAGCCTGGCAAGGTGAACTCGCCTGCCGCACGCTTTCCAATACTCGCCTCAATGAGTCGCTCCAGAGAACCCAGCACAGACGACACCTCCTTCTTGGAGAGACCACTGTCACCTGACAGCGCTTCGATCATTTGCGACTTTGTCATTTTTTCCTTTACCGCCTTCATTTTTGATGGCGCTTTCGGGGTAGCTTTCTTAGCCATTAAGTTAACACCTCTTTGAGTGGTTAGGTTTTGTAAGAGACAAGCGGGAACCCGCAGTCGTCGAGATTCAACACCACTCCGACCCCTGACACAACCCTCTCCCACACTGTTTTTATCGATATCTCTTTAGCCCGACCCCGATACGCACCCAATAGCCCACTCTCAAGCACTGATAACGGCTATTGTCTGTACTGGCCTATCTTCGAACATTAGAATGGCATCCCTGTAATTGGAGTCTGTCATGCGCGCCAGCGAGTTCTTACTTTCCACACTCAAGGAAACACCCTCAGACGCAGAGGTAATCAGTCATCAACTCATGCTGCGCGCGGGGCTGATCAGACGCGTCGCCGCCGGCATTTACAACTGGATGCCGCTGGGCCTCAGGGTCTTGCGGAATGTAGAACGAATCATTCGCGAGGAGATGGAGCGTGCCGGCGCACTCGAACTATCCATGCCAGTGGTCCAACCCGGAGAACTGTGGGCGGAGTCGGGTCGATGGGAACTGTATGGCCCAGAGCTATGTCGCCTTAAAGACAGGCATGAGCGGCCTTTTTGCCTTGGACCGACTCACGAGGAGATTGTTACGCACATTGCTCGATCGGAAATCAAGAGTTACAAGCAGCTCCCCGTTAATCTGTTTCAGATTCAGACCAAATTCCGAGACGAAATAAGGCCCCGATTTGGCATCATGCGATCACGCGAATTCATCATGAAGGACGCCTACTCTTTTCATATCGATCAAGCTTCTCAGGAACAAACCTACTGGCGTATGCATGAAGCCTACTCAGCGATCTTTTCGCGGCTGGGACTTGATTTTCGTGCGGTCGAAGCTGACACCGGTGCCATCGGGGGCAATCACTCCCACGAATTTCATGTCCTGGCTGAATCGGGTGAGGACGCAATCGCCTTTTCCACAGGTAGCGACTACGCCGCAAATGTTGAATTAGCGCCTGCGCTACCCGATGGGAGGATCGCGGTGGAAGATGCGGCCACGCCGGAGCGGGAAAAGTTTGCCACGCCCGGGGTGACCACTATTGATGACCTCGCGGTCCATTTTGATATTCCCGCCGACCGGTCGGTCAAAACACTGCTCGCCAAAGGAGACCAAGATGAGCTGATTGCTCTGGTGATAAGAGGTGATCATCGGCTGAACGCGACAAAAGCGTCGAAACTGACGGGTTTGCAGTCGCCCCTGACGCTAGCAGATGGAAATGAAGTCAAGGCGCGACTCGGTGCTGGCTTTGGATCATTGGGTCCGGTAGATCTTCCAGTGCGCATAATTGTTGATCAGACCGCCGCCTCCATGCCCGACTCGATCGGGAAAGCG
>ERZ802830.4594-NODE-4594-length-10979-cov-7.68757_pt1 | contig 10979 bp, 8 predicted proteins | sample MGYA00345654_ERZ802830 | MGnify/ENA primary metagenome ERZ802830 (study PRJEB30503, sample SAMEA104212375) | marine metagenome | biome: Westerlies Biome; feature: [SRF] surface water layer (ENVO:00010504) within the epipelagic zone...; material: water...
CTCTGGAGGGATTTAGAAGAAGACGCCATAAATGGAAAAACAAGCATTGCCTTTGATTTTACAAATGAAAAACTATCGGGTAAAATAAAAGCGGGGCTTTTTTACACATACAAACAACGGTCTTTTGACACCTCAAATTACAATATAGATTTTGTTGGAAGAACCTCACTAATTGGGGGAGAGGCTAATCAAATTTTAGCGAGTGAAAACATCTGGAATCTCCAAGAAAATTTTGGGTCCTACATTCAGGGAAGTTTTCAGAGAACCAATAGATACGACTCCAACACCAATACCCAAGGTGCATTTATCTCATCGGATTTAAAATTCAGTTCAAAATTTAAAACAAATATAGGTTTACGGTACGAAGGGTACCAACTTTTTTACACGGGGGAAGATATTGAACGAAATATTTTCGATAATGAAAACTTCATTGACGTTAAGAACCTTTATCCCTCATTAAATCTAATCTATAGTCCTACAGAAAATTCGAACCTAAGGGTCTCCTATTCTAGAACTACAGCAAGACCTAGCTTTAAGGAAAGTTCATCAGCTCAGATTTTTGATCCCATCACTGAGCGGTATTTTGTCGGAAATCCTGAACTAAACCCAACCTTTGTTAACAATTTTGATATACGATTCGAAACTTTTGGTAATGGAAACGAAATTATTGCTTTGAGTGCATTTTACAAATCTTTTGTAGACCCTATAGAAATTGTTGCTTTCAGTATTCAGTCCCCTTTTGCATTAATTGGAAGAAACAATGACGATGCAAATGTTTACGGAGTCGAATTTGAAGTAAGAAAGAAATTAGTTGAATCTAGCTTTGGTAACTTAGACATAAATTTAAATTCATCTCTTATTGTTTCAAGACAAAAAATGAATGAAACAGAATTAAATTTAAGAAGAAGTTCTGAACCCGATCGAGAAATTGACGAATTTAGAGTTCTCCAAGGTCAATCACCTTATTTGATAAATGCTGGAATAAACTATACTAATTCAGAAAATGGAATTCAATCTGCTTTGTATTACAACGTACAAGGTTCTACTTTGGAAGTTGTCGGAGTAGGCTTTATCCCAGATGTTTATACAGCTCCATTTAATAGTTTAAATTTTAATTTTTCAAAAAGTTTTGGTACGAACAAAAATCAAGCTGTAACCTTTAGAATTGTCAACCTATTGGACGATGCAAGAGAAAGCAGATATGAATATTTTGGTGATAATTCCAATCTTTTTTCCCTATTTAAACCGGGAAGAGATTTTTCAATAGGCTACTCTATTAAATTTTAATAACTTCATAAACTGAATGGACAACGCATATTTATTTATAGTTATCCTGCTCGGTCTTTTGGCAGTTGGTGACTTAATCGTAGGGGTTAGTAATGACGCGGTCAACTTTCTAAACTCCGCCATTGGGTCCAAAGTTTTTTCGTTTCGAAACATCATGATCTTTGCCAGTATTGGAATCCTTTTTGGGGCTATTTCCTCTAGCGGTATGATGGAGGTGGCTAGAAAAGGAATATTTAATCCTAGCGCTTTTTATTTTGATGAAATCATCTTCATTTTTATGGCGGTGATGATGACCGATATTCTGTTATTGGACTTTTTTAATACGATTGGACTCCCTACCTCTACTACGGTTTCCATTGTTTTTGAATTGTTAGGAGCCGCTGTGGTCATGGCAGTTATTAAAATTGTAGAATCGGATCAGTTGCTTTCTGAATTGAATACGTATATCAATACAGAAAAAGCGACTCAAATCATCTTGGGAATCTTGCTTTCCGTTTTTATTGCGTTTTCTATTGGCGCCTTGGTTCAATGGCTTTCACGGGTACTGTTTACTTTTAACTTTGAAAAAAAAGCAACTTGGTTAAACAGCCTCTTTGGAGGACTTGCCTTAGCTGCCATCTTTAATTTTATCTTGATTAAAGGAATTAAAGGAACACCCTTTTCCAATATGGAATTGGAAATGCTAAACAACCAAACAGTAAACGGTTTTATAGAATACAACCTGCTCGCAGTTCAACTCTTTGGTTTTGTTTTTTGGTATTTGTTTTCTACCGTAGTAATCTATTTATTCAAATGGGACATTTACAAAATCATTATCGGGGTTGGAACCTTTGCTTTGGCTCTAGCTTTTGCAGGAAACGATTTGGTGAATTTCATTGGGGTTCCTATTGCCGCATTTCAATCGTATGAAGCTTGGGTCAACTCGGGTATTGCTGCGGAGAGCTACAGTATGGCGCAACTGAGTCAACGGGTAGCCACCCCCACCCTGTTTCTATTTGTCTCTGGAATTGTGATGATTTTAACCCTTTGGTTTTCTTCCAAGGCTAAGAAAGTGGTTAAAACCTCCTTGGATTTATCCAATCAGTACAGTACCCGCGAACGGTTTAAACCCAATTTTCTATCGAGAAGCCTGGTGCGTTTTTTTATTTTTTGTAACGATCAAATTAAAACGATACTCCCAAAAAAATCCATCCTTGCCTTGGATCGCTCCTTTGAACAAATCCCACTAAAAAATAATCAAAACAGAGGCAGTATGCCTGAATTTGATAAACTCAGAGCCAGTATCAATCTGGTAGTTGCTGCTGTCTTGATTTCTTTAGCTACCTCACTAAAACTTCCCCTTTCTACCACCTATGTTACTTTCATGGTTGCCATGGGTACCTCCCTGGCAGACCGAGCCTGGAGTTCAGACAGTGCGGTGTATCGTGTAGCGGGGGTCCTCAATGTAATTGGAGGATGGTTTCTGACCGCTTTTTGTGCTTTTTCTGTAGGAGGTATTATTGTTTACCTACTTTATATTGGAGGAATTCAAGTAGTGGCTGTAATCATGTTTATCATTTTACTGATAATTGGAAAAAATTACATCTCCCACAGAAAAGAAAATAAGGCAATTTTGGAGGAAGATCGTGCCTTAATTGTGGAAAGCAACTCCTACCAGGGGGTGATTGACGAAACGGGTTCTACGATAGAACTTGTCTTGAAAAAAAGTTTTAAAGTCTATCAATTACTGATTTCTGGACTGTCCACAAATGAGATCAAACCTTTACAAAAAGGAAGACGCAATGCAGGAATGCTTCAAGAGGAGATCGAAGATTTGAAAGGAGGGCTGTTCTACTTTATTAGAAATCTAGAAGAGAGCTCCGTCTCTGCAAGTACTTTTTACATCGAATTGTTAGGCTGCCTTCACGACCTTTCCGAAGATTTGACCTATCTAGCTAAAATCAGTCACGACCATGTGAACAACAACCACAGAAAATTGACTTTTACACAAATCAAAGAACTACTACTGATTGAAGAATCGATCACTAAAATTTTCAAAGAGGGAAAAGAAGCATTTCATTCAGGGCAAGACCAAGTGGAATTCGAAGAAGTACTTTTAGAAAAAACTAGTGCTTTTGAACTTATTGAGTCTAAAATCAATACACAAATTGAACGAACTCGTGGGGAAGAAACCAGTCCAAAAAACACAACCTTGTATTTTAACTTTTTAATCCGAACCAAGGATCTAATCACCCATAAGTTTGAGTTGGTAGAAAAATACTATGGGGTTGTAAAGAAGTTGTAGGGAAGATTATTCGCCTTTGGATGCGAGCAATTCTGCATTCCCCCATTTGATGGCACTTTGAACTACATTGTCTTTGTAATCTACTTCAAGTAAAACGCCTTCGTTCCAAAAAAACCAACGATCTACTTTTTTCCCTTTAGAAAAAACTCCTTTAGAACGTTTTACTCCTTGACGATCAAAACTCACCCAAACTCCGTGATTCTTCCCTTCTAAGAAATAACCCGTTTGAGAAAGTTCACCATTATCATGGTACTCGTTGAAATGAATCAAATCTCCTTCTTGAACAAAGGTTCTTTTAGGTTCTGTTTCCTGGGCTACTAACGACCCAAAAGTGAACAAAGTGATGTAAATGAGCTGTTTCATAATTCTTGTGTTTCGTTCTCGTTAATGCAAAGATAACAATTAATTTGGGTTTGCATAACGTTCACGTAACATTAAATTAACATAAGAAGTTAATCCACTGACTTATAGGTAAATAAAAAGCCCTTAAAAGGGCTTTTAAAACTAATTTCAATTGGATTTTAGGAACCACACATCAAACAGTCATCATCTTCGCTTTCTTTTGCCTGTGAGAGCATTTGCTTTAACTCCTGAGGAGTTAAGGGTTCTACTGGAACTGGAGCAGCTCCCTCCGCCTGTGAATTTGCAGCAGTAGAGACGGAAGCTACCGTAGCTTCTACTTCTACTTCGGCTACCTTCTCTTTTGTTTTATTGTCCAATGTGAACTTGATGGCATCTACCGCAGACTTGGTGCGCAGATAGTACATCCCCGTCTTAAGGCCAGATTTCCATCCGTAGAAATGCATGGAAGTTAGTTTTGCCATGGTGGCGCCTTCCATAAATAAATTTAAAGATTGAGATTGATCTATAAAATACCCACGGTGTCGCGACATATCGATTATGTCTTTCATGCTCATTTCCCAAACAGTACGGTACAACTCTTTGATGTCATCTGGAATCCCTTCAATGTTTTGAATGGATCCGTTATTACGCATCAGCTCTTGCTTCATTTCCTCGTTCCACAATCCGCGTTCTACTAAGTCTTCTAGAAGGTGCTTGTTTACAACAATAAATTCTCCTGAAAGTACACGGCGGGTGTAAATATTTGAAGTATAGGGTTCAAAGCATTCGTTGTTTCCTAAAATTTGGGAGGTACTTGCCGTGGGCATCGGAGCTACCAACAAAGAGTTGCGAACACCTTGCTTTTTTACTGTTTTTCTCAAACCTGCCCAGTCCCAACGTCCATTGAGTTCTTCGTCTTTAATCCCCCATAGGTTGTGCTGAAATTCTCCTTTAGAAATTGGAGAACCTTTATAGGATTCATAAGGCCCGTCGTTTTTAGCCTCCTCTGCTGAAGCTGTAACAGCAGCAAAATAGAGGGTTTCAAATATTTCTTGATTGAGCTCTTTTGCTTTTTCCGAAGTAAAGGGTAAACGCAATAGGATAAAGGTATCTGCTAAGCCTTGAACTCCTAGACCCACTGGTCGGTGTCTAAAGTTCGAGTTTTCCGCCTCCTTCACCGGGTAATAATTCCGGTCAATAACCCGGTTTAAGTTTTTCGTCACCCGTACAGTAACATCAAAAAGTGCTTGGTGGTCAAAGGCACCGTCCTTTACAAACATAGGCAGCGCAATGGAAGCCAAGTTACAGACCGCTACTTCATCCGGGGAGGTGTATTCTAATATTTCCGTACACAAGTTTGAAGAACGAATGGTTCCCAAGTTCTTTTGATTCGACTTGCGGTTTGCAGAATCCTTGTAAAGCATATAGGGTGTACCCGTCTCAATTTGGGATTCTAAGATTTTTTCCCAAAGGTCTCTTGCCTTGATGGTTTTTCTTCCCCGTCCTTCGGATTCGTATTTGAGATACAATTTATCAAACTCATCTCCATGAACGTTGTACAAGTTGGGACACTCGTTGGGACACATCAAAGTCCATTCTGCGTCATTCTCTACGCGTTTCATAAACAGATCTGGGGTCCACATGGCGTAGAACAAATCCCGAGCGCGCATTTCTTCCTTACCGTGGTTCTTTTTTAACTCCAAAAAGTCAAAGATATCCGCATGCCATGGTTCAACGTAAATTGCAAAGGATCCCTTACGCTTTCCTCCTCCTTGGTCAACATAACGAGCAGTATCGTTAAAGACTCGTAACATGGGAACTATTCCGTTTGAAGTACCATTGGTCCCTGCGATGTAGGAACCTGTGGCTCTAACATTGTGAATTGACAATCCAATCCCTCCTGCAGACTGCGAAATTTTTGCAGTTTGCTTTAGGGTGTCATAAATCCCATCAATACTGTCATCTTTCATGGCTAAAAGAAAGCAGGAAGACATTTGTGGCTTGGGAGTTCCCGAGTTAAAAAGTGTGGGAGTGGCATGCGTAAAATACCGCTTGGACATCAGCTCATAAGTCTCTAGTGCAGCATCGATATCGTTTAGGTGGATTCCAATGGAAACCCGCATGAGCATGTGCTGCGGACGTTCTACAATTTTCCCATTGAGCTTTAACAGATAGGAACGCTCCAAAGTTTTAAAACCGAAAAAGTCATAGCCAAAATCACGGTTGTAAATGATGCTGGAATCCAGTTTATCCGCATTTTTTTTGATGATCTTATAGACTTCATCAGAAAGCAAAGGGGCTTTTTTACCCGTACGAGGATTGACATACTTGTACAAATCCTCCATCGTTTCTGAAAAGGATTTTTTGGTGTTTTTGTGCAAGTTGGATACAGAAATACGGGCAGCCAACTTTGCATAATCCGGGTGGGTAGTGGTCATTGTAGCAGCAATCTCGGCAGCAAGATTGTCCAGTTCAGAGGTGGTCACACCATCGTAGAGTCCTTCAATCACACGCATAGCAACACGAACTGGATCCACCAAAGGATTGAGGCCGTAGTTTAATTTGCGAATTCGGGCCGTGATTTTATCGAACATGATGGGCTCTTTTCGGCCATCTCTTTTTGCTACAAACATATTTTACTTTTTAAATTTTATACTTTTTTTGTTTATGGTTATGAAGAAAGGAGGTTTAGCAACAGCTCGTCAGATTAAAAATCAGCATCAAAACTAATTTTCTCATCTTTCTTTTCGTTGTTCAGTACTCCTGCTTTTTGATACTCGCCCACACGCTTTTCAAAGAAGTTGGTTTTTCCTTGCAGTGAGATCATATCCATAAAATCAAAAGGATTGCCTACGTTGAATTCCTTTTCAAGACCCAATTCTACCAAAAGACGATCGGTGACAAACTCAAGGTATTGGGTCATCAATTTCGCATTCATTCCAATCAAACTGATGGGAAGAGACTCGGTAATAAACTCACGCTCAATAGTGAGGGCGTCCAGTAAAATCTCTTTGATTCGAGCGGGTGGAACCTTGTTGACCAAATGGTTGTTGTGTAAGTGAACTGCAAAATCACAGTGCACGCCTTCGTCTCTAGAAATCAATTCATTTGAAAAGGTTAATCCAGGCATTAAACCACGTTTTTTTAACCAAAATATCGAACAGAAAGCTCCCGAAAAGAAAATACCTTCTACGGCTGCAAATGCGATAAGACGCTCTGCAAAAGAATCCGAATCAATCCAGCGCAGGGCCCAGTCAGCTTTCTTTTTGATGGCTGGAAAAACCTCAATCGCCTTAAAGAGATTGTCTTTTTCAGCATCATCTTTAACATAGGTATCGATAAGTAAAGAATAGGTTTCCGAATGAATGTTTTCCATCATGATTTGAAAGCCATAGAAAAATTTGGCTTCCGAATATTGCACTTCATTGACAAAATTCTCCGCTAGGTTTTCGTTAACGATTCCATCCGAGGCCGCAAAGAAGGCTAGGATGTGTTTGATAAAATACTTTTCGTCCTCACTCAACTTACTATTCCAATCTGTAAGGTCTTGATGTAAATCAATCTCTTCAGCAGTCCAAAAACTCGCCTCCATTTTTTTGTACCATTCCCAAATATCGTGATGTTGAATTGGAAAAATTACAAAACGGTTTTCATTTTCTTGGAGGATTGGTTCTACAGCTGCCATCTTTTGCGTGTTAAAATTTGATTAATTAAAGTTTGTTTTTGTGTTTAACAAAGATTCTAAATTGTAGTTGAAATTGAAAGAGCAACTTTTCCACAATGGAGCTTAGTTTTTAACAAAAAGCTGGTTTTTTCTCTTTTTTATTAAAAATCAAGAAATTACAACTTGTTGATTATCTGTTGTTTGAATAAAAAATACCGTGTTAGCCCCCAAAAACAGTAGGATGTTCTCAAGAGGTCTTTTTGGCGAAAGTTTCTAAGGCTTGGTACCAAGCTGTTCCAAATTTTCGAATCAAAGCTTTTTTTACAAACTGATACACGGGAATTTTTAACGTAGTCCCCAGATCACAAGCATCTGAACAAATGGACCAAGCGTGGTAATTTACAGCTGTCATTTTATCGTAGTGTTGAACCCGTACAGGATACAAATGACAAGAAATGGGTTTTTGAAAATCAATGGCCCCTTGCTGATGGGCTTTTTCTATACCACAAGAAGCTGTTCCATTTTCAGAAAAAACCGTGTAAGCACATTCTTTCCCCTTCACCAGAGGAGTTTCAAAATCTCCATCCAGTCCCTTGACAAAGACCCCCTGCTCTTCAATAGCCTGTGTGCCTTTGTCATTTAAATACGGTTTGATCTTGGGATAGTTTTTTTGTAGAAAAACAACCTCTTCTTTTTCCAGAGGAGCACCCGCTTCCCCTGCCACACAACATGCTCCTTTACATTTAGCTATATTACAAACAAATTCTTTGGAAATTAGGTCGTCTGAGACTAGGGTATTTTCTATGGAAATCACGCTCTTTTTTTGTTAAAAATAAACATTTTAAAAGCGATGATTCAAAGAATGGACTTAGATTTGCAAAAAGTTTGGAGCTGTGTTTAATCTCAAAGAAGTTCTTACCGCTAGTGTCGTATTGTTTGCTGTCATCGATATTATTGGCAATATTCCTCTAATCATCTCATTGAGAGAAAAAGTGGGCCATATCCAGTCCGAAAAAGCCTCCCTAATTGCTGCGGTAATCATGATTGGCTTTTTGTTTTTAGGAGATGAAATTTTAAAACTTATTGGAATTGACATCAATTCTTTTGCCGTAGCAGGTTCTTTGGTTATCCTTTTTTTAGCATTAGAAATGATTCTTGGGGTGCATCTGTTTCGAGACGAAGCTCCGGAAACTGCTTCCATAGTACCCCTTGCTTTCCCTATGATTGCAGGAGCAGGAACCATGACTTCCTTACTCTCCCTTCGTGCAGAATATCATGTACTGAACATCATTATTGCGATTCTGATCAACATTCTTTTTGTCTATGTCATTTTAAAATCCTCCAAATACATCGGAAATAAGTTGGGCAAATCGGGAATTAATATCATTCGAAAAGTTTTTGGAATTATTCTATTAGCAATTGCAGTAAAGCTTTTTACTACAAATATTGGTCAACTTATTTAATACCGTTTAAAACTATGAAAATTGCACTTCCCTTATTGATGATTCTCGCCGTGGGCATGTGTGTGTTCAATCTGGTTCAAATCGATTGGAACAGTCCCATGGATGGAAAAAGCAGTGTAGCTGTCATCGGGGTAATGGCTTCTGCAAGCTCTTATTTATTGCTTTTAATATTGATGCTCTCAAAAAAAATTGCAAAAAAGCTGAAAAAATAAGCTAGCTCTTAGTGACTTCTTCTAAGGCTCTAAGAATAAAAGGATCCGTTTGATTGATAATCCTGATGTACATGTTTTCGTTAAAACGTTGCAGGGCAATAAACGCTTTTATGGAGTTTAAAATTCGTGCTTGATTTTCTTGAGTCACCTTAATAGGTAGACTGTATGATTTACAAAAAACCTTAAACGCAGCAATAAATTCCTCTGGATAAGGCAACTCTTCATTGAAAAATTGAGGCGCATTATCGAAGTTGTATTTTTTATACTGTTTATCCAACTCTAAAAATACAAACAGGTCAATCAGATTAGAACTAATCAAGTAACGGCTCCAGGCTTCTTCGGGACTGTCTTCGTTGGCAATATAGATATCTGGAGTGATTCCTCCCCCACCGTACACGGTTCTTCCTTTGGGGGTGGTAAAAATCAAACTGTCATTGACTGGGATTTTTGTGGGGTCTTCCATCTCACCCGTTTGATAGCGTTTGCGAACCTCTGCGTAATAATCCGATCGAGTAGAAGAGTCATAGGGTCTTTGAATAGAACGTCCCGTAGGGGTGTAGTATCGGGCAGTGGTAAGTCGAATCTGATCTCCTTGTCCCAGAGGAAGCTGTTGTTGTACCAACCCTTTGCCGAAAGTTCGGCGACCCATAATAAGTCCACGGTCGTTATCTTGAACGGCTCCTGCAATAACCTCACTGGCAGAGGCTGAATCTTCATCCACCAAAACATAAAGCCTGCCTCGCTCGAAGAGTCCTTGGGAGGAAGAAACCGTACGTTCCCTCTTTCCGTTATTGCCTTCCACGATCACAATGGGTTTTGACGCTTCTAAAAAATCATCTGCAATTTGCTTGGCGGGGAGCAAATAGCCCCCTGGATTGCCTCTCAAATCTAAAATAAGATCGTTCATCTGTTGCTCGATCAGTGAGATCAAAGAGGTCTGAAACTCGGAATAGGTGGTTTGGGAAAAACGATTGATCTTGATGTAACCTGTATTTTGATCGATCATGTACGCGCTGCTGACGCTAGGAAGCGGGACAGGTCCTCGGAGGATATCGAAAGTGTAGATCGAATCTTGTTTTTTCCGATAAACGGTCAAACGAACAGGGGTGGAAGAATTGCCCTTCAGTCTTCCTACAATTTGATCGTTTTGCAATTCTTTAGAATAAAGCGTGTCTTGGTCTGCCATCAGAATACGATCCCCAGACTTTAACCCGGCTCTTTCGCTAGGCCCTCCTTCTAAAACTCTACTTATCGAAATCGTGTCTCGGATCATGCGAAACTGCACCCCAATACCTTCAAAATTTCCTTTCATACTCTCGGCTAAGGATTCATTTTGAACCGCTGGAATATAGACGGAGTGAGGATCCAGTTCATCTACGATATCTTCGATTACCACACGGACTAAACTGTCGGCATTGATTTTGTCAACATAGTCCTGAGTCAGGTAAGTCATCAAACGGTTTAATTTGGTGATGCTCGGATGGGCTGCATTTTTCGCTACTACTTTGGGGCTGAAATTGGACCCAAAAAGATACCCTATGGCTGCAGAAAGCACCACAATTAGAAACAGAAAAATAGTATTTCTTTTCATACGAGTTTGGTTTCATCTGGAAGGTGCTGTAATGCCACTCCGGCTTTTTTCAAAAAGTCCAAGCCCGTCACATCTTTGTACGCTCTGGAGTAAACCACCCTTACGATACCGGATTGATGTATCAACTTACTGCATT
>ERZ802830.4596-NODE-4596-length-10972-cov-5.67418_pt1 | contig 10972 bp, 8 predicted proteins | sample MGYA00345654_ERZ802830 | MGnify/ENA primary metagenome ERZ802830 (study PRJEB30503, sample SAMEA104212375) | marine metagenome | biome: Westerlies Biome; feature: [SRF] surface water layer (ENVO:00010504) within the epipelagic zone...; material: water...
CAATGCAAACTCCGTTTATGTCATCAATTGGAAAAAGAAATATTAATAATGTTGTACGGGGGCGACCAGCACAATGTCCGCATCGCGTGCAAGCCTTATATGTCCCATCTCTGCTTCGTCGGTCAGCGAAAATAGCTCTGTAAAAACTTTCTCTCCGGTGAGGGCTGACAGGCTAAGCGGGGTAATAAATTCCATTGCTGATTTGGTCATAACGCCGCGTATCTGATAGCCTTTATCCATCAATCGGCGTGCCAGCTCTAGCGCCTTATAGGCTGCGATGCCGCCTGTTATCAACAACAGAACGCGCCTTTGCTGGCCAGAATTTAACGGGGTAAATTGCAAGCCTTCTAAATCTAAATACCAGCCTTGCTGGGCAAGTTCAGCTTCTAATATGGCTTGTTTTGCCGCAGGTAGCTGGCCACGCTGGCGATAATTGGAAAGTGCACTTGCGCCCACGCCTAATAGTTTTTGGACGGTTTCATTACCGCCAAGCTGCTGGATTGCGGCATCCAAAATAGTTTTGAAATCGCTCATCGGTTCTCAATCGCCTCTGTAGAGGTCAAGATTTCACAAAATTGTGAATTTTTCACATACTAGTGAACAGGGAGCGTGCTGTAAAGGGCAATCAAAACAGAAATAGCGGCAATAAGATAGGGCCATTTCGGGGCTGGTGGCGGCGGCGGCGGTGCTATATCCAGCTTTTCTAGAATCTGTGGCAGTTTCAGGTAAAGCTGGCGAAAATCTGATAGCACCCGGTCTATTTGTGCACGAATATTATCTTCTGAGCTAATCCAGTCACTGGCAAGCGGCCGCGCAAACGCCCACATATCGGCGCTAGGGTTTAGGCTTCTAGCCACGCCTTCTGCCATCATCATGGTCTTTTGCAGGAGGTTAAATTGCGGCTGAACCGAAATGTCGAACCGTGCAGAGATTTGTAATATCTGGCCAAGCACAAGGCCAAGGGAGATGTCGCCAAGTGCCTTGCCAAGCACCGGATCGGCAACCGCCCGAAGGCTTTGCGAAAAAGCAGCTAAGGATACGCTATCATCTAGCATGCCAGCATCATAATGCAGACGTGCCACCTCATCATAATTACGTTTCAGGATAGCATCTAGTAACCGTGCCAAAAACAATCTGTCGGCAAAATCTAGCTGTCCCATAATGCCAAAATCTATTGGAACGAGCAGCCCATCTGCGGTGACAAAAATATTGCCGGGATGCATATCGGCATGAAAGTAGCCATCCCGAAAAACTTGATTGAAAAAGCTGGTTGCCGCGGCTTCGGTTATTTTGGCGATATCATGCCCTGCTGCTTGCAAGGCCTCTACATCATCTATGCGAATCCCCTCAATCCATTCAATCACCAGCATATGGCTATTCGTGCGCTCAAGGTCGATATGAGGAATACGAATGCCTTTATCATTGGCCATATTTTCTTGCAGACGCGTTCCTGCCGCTGCTTCCATTCGTAAATCAAGCTCGATATCGGAAATTTGCTCAAATTGTTGAACAGCTGTAACCAGCTTTAGGCGGCGCAAGCCCGGGGCAACAGCTTCGGCTAATCTGGCCATGGCGCGGAAAAACCGCACATCGCGGCGCATAAGTTTGGCAATGCCGGGGCGTAATATTTTTACCGCCACAACGCGCCCATCAGCTAGGCGGGCTTTGTGTACTTGTGCAATAGAGGCGGCGGCAATTGCCTCTTCATCAAAAGAGGTGAACAGCTCAGAAAGCGGCCTTTGCGAGGAATCTTCGATAATTTTGATAGCTCTTTTGCCTGAAAATGGGGGCAGCCTGTCTTGTAATTGTACCAACCCACCGGCTAGCTCTGGGCCAATTAAATCTGCTCTGGTTGCCAGCGCTTGTCCAAATTTAATAAAGCTCGGCCCCAATGCCTGCAGTGCTTCACACAAGGCCTGCCCAGCATTCTTACGCGATTTCCGCCCGGCGATAAGAAAATTCAGCACTAACAGAAGACGGCAAAACCAGTCTGGTAGCATATCAATTTTAGCGAGATGCCCCAAAACACCAGCCCGCCCTAAAATAAAGCCTGTGCGCGGCAATCGCCAAAGAATCAGAAAAATATCCATTAATCTAGCTTCCAGCCAGAATGAATGGCGGCAATCCCGCTAGATAGGCTGCGTATTCGTACCTGTCCAAACCCTGCTTCTCCAAAAGCGGCAGCCAAGGCTTCTGGGCGCGGGAACATTCGAATTGATTCGGCAAGATACCGGTAGGCCGCTTCATCACGAGCGATATAGCGCCCTAAGCGCGGCAGGGCTTGAAAAGACCAGAAATCATAGAGTTTAGACAAAGCTGGATTATCGACATGCGAGAACTCAAGACAGCAAAAACGCCCCCCCGGCTTTAAAATACGATAAGCTTCTGCAAGCGCCGCTTCGCGGTTGGTTACATTGCGCAAACCAAAGGCTATGGTCACGCGGTCAGCTGAATTATCGGCAATAGGCAACGCTTCGGCACTCGCAGTTGTCCAGTTTAATTGCGGGGCGAAGCCGCGCAGGTCGCGCCGTTTTTTCCCTGCTGCTAACATTTCGGGATTGATATCGACAATATGTGCAGACCCGCCGCCACGTTTTAGAAACCGCAGCGCAATATCGCCCGTACCCCCAGCTAAATCAACCAAGCTCTGGGTAGGCCGCGGTGCCATCCAATCCATCAATGCATCTTTCCAGAGCCGGTGAACACCTGCGCTCATCAGGTCATTCATAAGGTCATAAGAAGGGGCAACAGATGAGAATATTTCGGCCACCCGTTCTTGCTTTTGCGCACGCGGGACTTCTGAGAAGCCAAAATCTATTACATCTTTCTGGGTTTTTGTTGCCACCTTAGATACCCCTCACCTTTTATCTTGTCTTTTATATACGTTTAAATGGGTGAAATAGCCTGAATCAAAGCGGGTTTTAACACAGTTGGAAAAATCAGCAGATCCCTGATACACCATGACTATAAAGAAGTTGCAAGGGAAATTGAAGAGTGCCTGAGTTACCCGAGGTTGAAACAGTCCGCACAGCCCTAGCGCCGGTTGTGACTGGCCAGCAGATCCGCTCTGTCAGGCTAATGCGCAGCGATCTGCGCTGGCCATTGCCAAAAGGGCTTGCAGAAATCTTGACTGGCCAGATTTGTGGTATGCCATGGCGGCGGGGCAAATATATTCTGCTACCTTTGTCTGGACAGCAGACCTTACTTATTCATCTTGGAATGTCTGGTGCTATCCGTATTTATGATAGCCGTCCTGAAAGCTTTGGCAAACATGACCATTTTTCTGTGGAGCTGGCAAATAACAGCTGGTTTGTTTTTTCAGACCCGCGCCGTTTTGGCCATCTTGACCTGTTGCAGAGCGGAAATGAGGCTGCACATCCATTGCTGGCCGCAATGGGGGTAGAACCCTTATCAAATGCGTTCTCAGAACAGTATCTAGATGCGGTGTTTGCAGGGCGAAAACAGCCTATTAAGACAGCGCTTCTAGATCAAAGACTAATAGCTGGTCTGGGCAATATTTATGTAAGCGAAGCGTTGTTTGAGGCCAGAATTTCCCCGCGCCGACAAGCTGGTAATGTGGTTGGCAAGCGGGCCCAGCGCCTCGTTCCTGCGATTCGCAATGTATTGAACGCGGCGATAGAACAGGGCGGGACAAGCTTGCGCGATCATGTCCAACCTGGCGGCGAGATAGGGTATTTTGTGCAACATTTACAGGTTTATGGCCGCGGCGGCGAGGCCTGCACGCGTTGCAGTGCGCCGATTAAGGTAATAAAACAGGGTGGGCGGTCTGGTTTCTACTGCCCGAACTGCCAGAGATAATGGGTCTTTTGACGGATGCGCGCGCTGAATTCAGGTGATTCGCAGGTTTACATTGCAACAGGATAAGCCGCAAACGGGCTATATCATATAAAAGTCTTGACCTAGCAACGGGTTTGGGCGTATCTTGCGCCGACATTCGAACATTTATTTTGAGGTACAGCTTTATGGCTAATCATAAATCTGCAAAAAAGCGCATCATCCGTAACGCGAATCGCGCTGAGATTAACAAAAGCCGGATTAGCCGGATTAGGACTTTCATCAAGAAAGTCGAAACCGCTATCAGCTCCGGTGATCAGGCTGCAGCGCAAACAGCGCTTAAAGAAGCTCAGCCTGAAATTATGCGCGGCGTTACCAAAGGGGTTCTGCATAAAAACACAGCCTCTCGCAAGGTCAGCCGTTTGGCAGCCCGTGTAAAGGCCGTTAGCGCCTAAAAGTTACGTTAAAAAATTAATCCTTTATAAAGGGCACGGATTTTCAACCGGGCCCTTTTTTAATGCCCAGATGAGGGCGCTCATGGAACTGGCTGAGGGCTCTTATATAAGGGTCAGCAAGGGCTAGGCGCGTACTTCTTTCTTTTATGAAGTTAGCTACCATAGTTATCAAATCACTTTGATTCGGATTTCTTAAGCCCCTCTTCTTTAAAGGGAAATATTTTTCAGTGCTGTTTTTAGCGGTTTTTAGGGTTGCAAACTGTCAAGCAAAAAAAGGGCTAAAAAACCAAATTTATTTTACCAAAATTGCGGTTTCGTGACTTGAAAGAAGGGGGCGTTTCTGTTTACTTTCAGGGTTAGGGCTCTCTGGGACTGCGTCATTTATTTTCACCGTAAAATGGCCATCAAAAGGTTCTCGCACAAAGCTTATAAAAATAAAAAATAAACCATACGCTATAGCCAGATTATGGCCCAGCGCAGCAAAGAGTATCTATCTATGGCGCCAACTAACAAAGACATTCCTGACCAGAGCGGTAGCCATAAATCGCTTAGTCGTCAGGATTTTTCAATAATTGGACAGCCTCAGAATGAAAGCAATGAAAGCGCAGGCACCCCGCATCTTGCCGAGCAAAATCTGCTCTGGCAGCGGGTATCGCACCGGCTTAAAACAGAGCTCGGAGACGCAAAATGGCGGGCATGGATCAAACCACTTTTGGTTAAGGAATTCACCAGCGAGAATTTAGTCCTTAAAGCGTCAACCAGCTTTCTGCGGGACCGGGTTCTGGCTAATTATCTGGACAAAATTCGTCTGCTGGCTGCAACTGAAACATCTGCGCGTCCAAATGTGCGGGTTGTTTTGGCAAGCGAGATAGAGGCACCTTCCGCTGCTGGTTCTAGCCATGATGCTGGGCCTGCTTTGGCCAGAGATGGTCTGAGTAAAGATGGCCTGAGTAAAGTTGGTTCGGGCGGGGCATCGTCTCATGCGCCCTACCCACCGCGCTTATCTCAGATGCAAGAAACAGAGGCACGTGCCCATCCGGGAATCGAAGGGCTAGATACCCGCTTTACGTTTGAAAATTTTGTTGTTGGTGCGCCAAACCAACTGGCTTTTGCTATCGCCAAACGTGTGGCTGAAAGCCCAGAAGCTACCTATAACCCGCTATTTTTATATGGCGGGGTGGGGCTAGGCAAAACGCATCTGATGCATGCCATCGCATGGGAAATCCATTTTCGCCAGCCGCATCGCAAAGTGATGTATTTATCTGCTGAAAAGTTCATGTATCGCTTTATTCGCGCCTTGCGCTATCGGGATATGATGTCTTTCAAAGAGCAGTTCCGCTCTGTAGATGTGTTGATGGTTGATGATGTTCAGTTTATTTCTGGGAAGGATTCTACCCAAGAAGAGTTTTTCCACACCTTTAATGCTCTGGTTGAAGATGGGCGTCAGGTTGTGCTCTCTGCAGATAAATCACCAACAGATTTGTCTGGCATGGAAGAGCGTTTACGCTCGCGCCTTGGCTGGGGCATGGTAGCCGATATTCACCCTTCTGATTATGAATTGCGCCTTGGTATCTTGCAGGCACGCCGTGAGAAATTGGGTGTAGATGTTCCAGATAAGGTGCTGGATTTTCTCGCGCGGAAAATCACCTCTAATATTCGGGAAGTTGAAGGTGCTTTTAACCGGATTACCGCTTATGCAACCTTGATAGGGCATGCGGTAACGGTAGAGACCACCAAAGAAGTGTTAAGCGACCTGCTGCGCTCTAGCAATCGCAAAATCAGCATTGATGATATTCAAAAGCAGGTAGCGGCGCATTTCAATATCAGGGTTGCGGATATGTTCTCGGCGCGCCGCGCGCGCCAGATTGCTCGTCCCCGCCAGATTGCCATGTTCCTAGCTAAAAACCTGACCTCTTTATCTTATCCTGAAATTGGCCGCCAGTTTGGCAATCGTGACCATACCACTATTATGCATGCGGTTCGTAAAATTGAGGAATTGATGGAGGCTGATGCAGGGCTAGCAGATGATGTAAGCCTGTTAAAATCAGTTCTAGCAGACTAAAAACACTGCTCTTGGGGTGTTGTTCAACAGGGTCATAGCCTGATAAACTGCCCATTCATGCAAAATCTTTAAAAACGATGTGTGAAACACAGGTAAATTACCATATATCTGGTGCGTAATTTTGTTTGTACTGCTATATTTTGTGTGTAGAATAGATTAATTGATAAACCACTTCCAAATTAAGGGAAATGCACGGATGAAATTTGCCATAGACAGATTGAGTTTACTGCGTCCTCTCGGGCATGTCAGTTCTGTTGTTGAGAGGCGAAACACTATTCCAATTCTGGCCAATATTGTAATGCGTGCTGAGGCGGGGCAGTTATCGTTAACCGCTACAGATATGGAAATGGATATTGCAGAGCAAATCAGCTGTTCTGTTCAGCAGGAAGGCGCTTGCACAGTGCCAGCGCATCTGTTTTATGACATTGTGCGCAAACTGCCTGATGGCGCGGAGGTAGAGGTCAGTGTGGCAGATGGTAATGCCTCTATAAAGGCCGGGCGTTCAGCCTTTACGTTGCCGACCCTGCCGGTTGAAGATTTTCCAGCTTTCAATATTAGTGATTTGCCAGTTCATTTCAGCCTAACAACTGCTGATATGCGCCATCAGATAGATACTACTCGCTTTGCTATCTCAAACGAAGAAACCCGCTATTACCTAAACGGTATTTTCTTCCACAAAAGCGATAGTGGCGCCTTGGCAGCAGTGGCAACAGATGGGCATCGCCTTGCCTTAGCCCAGATGGATATGCCGCAAGGTGCAGAGGCCATGCCAGAGATTATTCTGCCGCGCAAGGCAGTTGGTGAGCTTCGCAAATTGTTAGATGATGAAGATGGTGAGGTGTCGGTTAATTTATCTGAAACCAGAGCTGAATTTGCTTTTGGTCACGTACGCCTAACCTCAAAGCTCATTGATGGATCTTTTCCTGACTATACCCGCGTTATCCCCAAAGGGAATGATAAGATTTTGAGTGTTGATACGGGTCTATTTTCTGCTGCTGTTGACCGTGTCTCTACCATTTCGTCAGAAAAATCTCGCGCGGTGAAACTCAGCCTTACCAACAATTTACTAACCTTGTCTGCAAGTACGCCTGAAGCGTCTTCTGCGGTGGAGGAAATTGAGGTCAGCTATACAGGCGAAGATTTGGATATCGGGTTTAATGCGCGTTATCTGTTGGAAATTGCCCAACAGGTTGAAGGGGATGTGATGCAGCTTGCCTTGTCTGACCCCGGCTCGCCAAGCTTAATTTCAACGCCTGAAGATGACCAGAATCTTTTCGTGCTCATGCCTATGCGTGTATGATAGTCCGGGCGTGTATGATATTCCGGGGCGTGTATGATAGTCCGGGATTAGGTCTGGAATGATGCCAAACTGAAATTGTTTGAATTGAAACTGGGCAAACTAAAACCGGGCAAACTGAAATCTTGGTCGTAACCTAAATTGAATATGGCAATTATGTAATTCCATATAAAACCCCTGATACAGGGATAGGTAAGTGAAACTGGAAGCTCTTGATAACCAAAATTTGCGATCAGGTGATGTGGCAAGCAATGTTGTTAGCTATCCTGCATCAAAAGGTGCAAGCAAACAGCCGGAAATAGCGCAACTGGAAATAGTGCGTATTCAAAGCTTGCGGTTAACTGGTTTTCGCAATTATGCCACCCTACAGCTTAATACAGATGCAAAGGCTGTGTTGCTGACAGGGACAAATGGGGCTGGGAAAACCAATCTTTTAGAAGCCCTTTCCTTGCTTGCGCCCGGGCGCGGTTTGCGGCGTGCCCCGCGTGATGAGCTTGGCTATCATAGCCAGACATCTGAGCATCCTGCTAGCTGGGCCATTTTTGCTGAACTGAACGGTCATGAAGGCCCGGCAGTAATTGGTACAGGTCTAGCGGATGCAAATGAGAAAGGGCGCAGTATTCGCATTAATCATGCGCCGGCGACGCAAGGTGATTTACTGGATTGTGTGAGCGTGTCTTGGTTGACGCCGCAAATGGATGGGTTGTTTTTAGCGTCACCTTCACAGCGGCGACGGTTTCTGGATAGGCTGGCAATGACATTCGATCCTGCCCATAATGGCCGTCTGTTGCGCTATGAAAAGGCGTGGCGTGAGCGCAATCATATGCTACAAGAACAGATAGCAGATGAAAGCTGGTTGCAGGCTGTTGAACAGTTACTGGCAGAAACAGGTGTCGCATTAATGGCAACCAGAGCGCAGATGCTAGCAGATATTTGCCAAATTTCTCAAAGTCAGGATAGTCAATTTCCAGCCATTTCCGGGTGTATGACAGGCCAAGTTGCAGACGGGCTAGAGGCTGGAACACCCGCAATTGATATTGAAGACCAGATTTTATCACAAGCGCGGCAAAATAGAGGCAGGGGTGATAGCGCTATGCCAGGAGCGCATGATGCAGATTTTACGCTCACCTACAAAGGGCGGTCAGCGCATCTAGCTTCTACAGGCGAGCAGAAGGCCTTACTTATTTCAATGGTTCTGGCGCATGCCAAATTACAGCATACACGGTTAGGCAAACCCCCTATTTTATTGCTAGATGATGTGGTTGCACATTTAGATGAGGGACGCCGTGAAGAACTTTTTGGTTTATGTCAGCAGATGGCAGCGCAAACATGGTATAGTGGAGCAGATGCAACAGCCTTTGAGTATATCAAAGGCAATGCCGCTCATTTTTGGATTGAAAATGGCCAGTTGCGCAATTAGCGCGGCCTATTGGGGAGCAAAAAATAATGTCAGATGATGCGACAGGAAACGAAGAGTACGGCGCTGATTCCATCAAGGTGTTGCGGGGTCTAGATGCTGTACGTAAGCGTCCTGGCATGTATATCGGGGATACAGATGATGGCTCTGGCTTGCACCATATGGTCTATGAGGTGGTTGATAACGCTATTGATGAAGCGCTTGCTGGGCATTGTGACATTGCCAAAGTGACCCTAAATGGCGATGGCTCGGTTTCGGTATCTGATAATGGGCGCGGTATCCCAACCCAGATACATACCGAAGAAGGGGTATCGGCTGCGGAGGTGATTATGACGCAGCTACATGCAGGGGGGAAGTTTGATAATAACTCCTACAAGGTTTCTGGCGGCCTTCATGGGGTGGGGGTGTCGGTGGTAAACGCGCTATCAGAGTGGCTAGAGTTGCGGATTTGGGGCGATGACAGCAAGCATGAAATGCGTTTTGAGCATGGGGAGGCAACCGCGCCGCTGGAAATTATCGGCGCTGCAGAAGGCCAGTCAGGAACAGAGATCACCTTCAAGCCTTCAACCGAGACTTTTTCAAATGTTGAATTTGATTTCACAACGCTGGAAAACCGGCTGCGTGAGCTTGCCTTTTTAAACTCAGGGGTGCGCATCCGCCTAACCGATGACCGCAAGGCAGAACAGAAAGTCACTGAATTTTATTATGATGGCGGCTTAATAGCCTTTGTTGATTATCTAAATAAAGCACGCAATGCGCTACATCCGACCATTTATGCAGATCAGGAAAAAGAAGAAGTTGGGGTTGAACTCGCCCTTGCTTGGACCGATAGTTTTCATGAATCCACGCTCTGTTTTACCAATAATATTCCGCAACGCGATGGGGGTACGCATTTGGCAGGGTTTAGAGGTGCGCTTACGCGTATTATCAATAATTATGCCCAAGATTCAGGAATTGCGAAGAAGGAAAAAGTTGCCCTGACAGGGGATGATTCGCGTGAAGGCCTAACCGCTATTGTGTCCGTAAAAGTGCCAGACCCCAAATTCTCATCACAAACAAAAGATAAGCTGGTTTCCTCTGAAGTGCGGCCAATTGTTGAGCAGGCTGTCAGTGATGCGCTTGGGCAATGGTTTGAGGAGCACCCTGCTGAAGCGCGTAAAATTGTCTCCAAAGCCTATGAGGCTGCTGCCGCAAGAGAAGCAGCGCGAAAGGCGCGTGAGCTTACTCGCCGCAAAGGCGTTTTGGATGTTGCCAGTCTGCCCGGTAAGCTAGCAGATTGTCAGGAACGTGATCCGGCCAAGTCAGAACTATTTCTGGTGGAGGGTGATTCTGCTGGCGGGTCTGCCAAGCAAGGGCGCGATAGAGCCAATCAGGCTATTTTGCCTCTGCGGGGTAAAATCCTGAATGTGGAGCGTGCGCGTTTGGATAAAATGTTATCTTCTGCTGAAATTGGTACGCTCATAACTGCTATTGGTGCGGGTGTCGGCAATGATGTTGAAAACGGGATGGACGAGAAAAAAATTCGCTATCATAAAGTCGTGATAATGACAGATGCGGATGTGGATGGCTCGCATATCAGAACCCTGCTTCTAACATTTTTCTTCCGGCATATGCGCCCGCTTATTGAACGTGGTTATCTGTATATTGCCCAGCCGCCTCTGTTCCGTGCCAAACGGGGTAGCTCTGAAGTATATTTGAAAGATCAGGCCGCATTAGATGATTATCTGGTTACTGCAGGGCTGAAAGATGCTGTTTTGAGGAATGAAGATGGGTTGCAAATTGCCGGCGTAGAACTTCGTGATATAATCGAAACCTGTATTCAGCTAAGCCGCACGATTGATCAGCTAACGGTTCAAATCAGCAATCGTGAGGTTATAGAACAGGCGGCTATTGCCGGTATCGTTAATATAGAAATGCTAGGCAATCAAGATGCTGCTGGCTATCTT
>ERZ802830.4597-NODE-4597-length-10970-cov-4.86679_pt1 | contig 10970 bp, 16 predicted proteins | sample MGYA00345654_ERZ802830 | MGnify/ENA primary metagenome ERZ802830 (study PRJEB30503, sample SAMEA104212375) | marine metagenome | biome: Westerlies Biome; feature: [SRF] surface water layer (ENVO:00010504) within the epipelagic zone...; material: water...
GGGCCCAGCCAACATCTCCAGCCCCGCTGCCGGTGTGGTGCCGACCGCAAGGGCGCGGCTGGCAGCGGCCTGGATCACCGGGCCATCAGCCAGGGGATCGCTATAGGGAATCCCCAGCTCCACCAGATCAGCCCCATTGGCTTGCAGGGCCAATAAGGCCGCACTCGTGGTGGCCAGATCCGGATCACCTGCGGTGAGGAAAGGCATCAGCGCGCAACGGCCCTGCTGCTTGAGCCCAGCAAAGCGGCTGGAGATGGCAGTGGAGCCAGGGGCCACGGTCATGGCAGCGGGCAGGGATTGCTGTGGCGCAGCCTATTTCTCCAGCTGACCCACCTCTTTGAGCAGGGCCTCCTGCTCCTCCGGGCTGAGGCTATTGAACTTCTCGCGCATCGCCTCGGTCTCCATGGCGTCGTAGGCGCTGCGGTAGCGCCGGCGCTGCTCCATGAAGGTCATCTTTCCGGTGACCACACGGGTCAGATAGGTGGCGGTCCAACCCACCACCACCACCAGCAACACCACCGAAGCGGCGATGCCGGCATCGAAATCTTCAAAACCAGCTGCCGAGAACCCCCAATAGCCCGCACCACCGAGCACGAAAACAGCCAGGGATAGCAGCAGCGCTTTAGCGCGCGTCATTGCTCAGGCCTCCCCTTGTCCGGCCATGCGCAGGTTGATGAAGGGAGCAGACAAGACCAGGCCGGGGAAAAACAGGACCACCATGCCGTAAATGGCAGTGCGCTCGATCTTGCCCATCTGATGCCAGCGCTTGTTCATCCACAGCAGCAGCGCCAAAGGCACCACGAATAAATAGGCGCCACCTAAGGCTCCATAGGCCAGCAGCACTGGCAGGGCTTGATCAGGAAGCTGCGAGAGGAGCTGCTGGAACGGCAAGGAAACAACGGCAAAGAACAGTGCCCGTGGCGGGATTCGAACCCGCACTGGAGCGATTTTAAGTCGCCTATCTCTACCGGTTGGATTACACGGGCCGGCACCGCAGCATCATCGGACAAGGCGATGAGCACACCGGTGGCCGAGGAACAGCTGCAGCGCTTTCTCCACAAAGTGGATCAACTCAATGCCCTGGTGGACCTGATCGACGCTGATCCCCAGCTACGCGCGCGCCTCGCTGGTTGCGACACCCACCGGCAGGTGGTGGATTTCGCCTCGACTTTGGGACTGGAGATCGGCCGCCGCTGGGGCGAAAGCGATCCACCGGCGGCCAGTGAGCAACGCAACCTGCTGGCCAGCACCCCGCCTCCTGCGGGCAGCGAACAGATCGAAGTGCTGCTGGAGCAAGGCGAGCTGAAGCTGGAACGCATTCATTCCTGCGCAGCGAGCACTCCAGAAGGCCAGTGGTATGACCAAGAGCAAGGGGAGTGGGTGGCTCTGCTGCAGGGCAGCGCCCAACTGCGTTTTGAAGATGAACCCCAGCCGCGGCAACTGCAGGCCGGCGACTGGCTCTGGATTGCCCCGCACCGGCGCCACCGGGTTGAGGCCACCGATGGCGGGCGCGGCTGCCTCTGGTTAGCCCTGTTTTTGCCGCTTAACCTCTGCCCATGAAAATTTTGCTCAGCCTGCTGCTGCTGTTGGCCCCCACCGCGGCCATGGCGCAAGAGCAGAAAACGCCGCACAGCATGCGCGATGCCGCGGATTCGTTCCGCATTTGCCGCACCATTCCCGAGGAGCGGCGTGATGAATCAGCCGGCCGCCGCGTGGCTCAGGCCTGGATTGATTCCGCTCCTTCTGGGACCGAAGAGCGCCTGCCGCGCCGCGAATTGATGGAAGCGATGGTCAAGGCCTATGCCGCCTACATGGGCGAGCGCAAGGCCTATGGCGCCATCGGCTGCAGTGAAGGCATCTTGGATCGGGTTGAAAACCAGAACTGGAGCAGCTTTCACCAGGGCATCCGTGAGGTGCTGATGAAGCAGGGCATGGGCGATCTGATGACGCCTGGAACACCCCCCGGGCAGTAAATTAAGGAAAGCTAAAGACGGTGAATGGGGGTATCCCTCTCGCTTGGCACCATTCGACAGGATCTTGAGGCTGAGCGTCGTTGCAACAGCCTGGAACTGCTGGGTTTGCGGCCGCTGGTGAGCAAAGGAAGTTGTCACCCCAAACTGCAGCGACGCCTTGAAAACCGCCTAGCTGATCTGGAAGCGCGTCAGCGGGAGCTGGAACGGATCCGGGCCCTGCTGCGCTGAATCAGCCAATAAGCAGCACAGAGTGCCAAACACGCCACCCCCAAACCGCTCACCAAAAGCGGCTTGTCGACAGCCGCTGTCGGCTCGGGCATCACGATAATTTTGCGGGCCAAAGCGGTGATCGCCGTCGCCAAGACCAGCTCCACTTGGATGTGATGGTCTTTGAGATAGGCGGTGATGTTCTCCAGCACCTCAATGGCAATCAGCAGCTCAAGCACCTGGCCGAGGACCATCTCCAGCTCTGATACCAAAAAGGGGAACTGCGCAGGAGCAACTTCCCAAGCCAGCACCGTCAACAGCTGCAGTGTGGCGGCGATGATCACGATGACCATGGCCACGGCCAACACCTTGGCCAGCACGCGCTGAAAGCGCAGCAAGCCTTGCTGGAAGACACTGTCGTCGCTCAACCAATTCTTGGGCCCATTCACAAGCTCAGACCTCAGTTACTGAAGGGCTCAAATTGGGGACGCGCACGCGTTTGCCCCGGCGGATTCACGATCTTGGTGTCACAGGTCACCGAACCATCTGCCGCCGTGACGCAATTGCTTTCTTCGATACGGGTCTCTTTGCCCACATCGGAACCGGGTCCAAGGATGTAGCTACCCGACTGGGCCATAGCTGCTGCCGGCAGCAGCAGAGCAGCTGCAGCTCCAAGCAAGGCGAAACGAAGGGCCATCACTGAGGCACAAACGATCGAGTCACTTTGCCTGAGACCCGCCTCAAGCGGCATCGCTTTGGATTGATTTGAGCAGCAAATCGAGCTGCGACATGTCGTCGTTATCAGCCGCACCGCCCTCCAGGAGCTCCGGTGCTCCGCTGGCCCATTGCGCCTCGATGGTGCACAAACGATCAGCCAAGGCTGTGACCCCGCCTTTCGAGACGGTGAGCTGCAGCTCTTGCAGCAACACCGGCATTCGAATCGATCCCGCCCGCAACGCACGGCGCAGATCGGCCTGGGTGCGGCCGCTGTGGCGCAGCCAATCTTTCAGGAATGACTCGAGCTGCTCGAGTTGATCAGGGTCGAGCCGTGTGCTGGGGGCCATGGTCCCTTTGGAACCGCGATCCCTCCAGATTGGCATTACGAGCTGACAGGCTGAATCCAATCAGCAGGACGACTCCACCAAACCCGACTGAATGCCAGCGCGGCGCAGCTTGCGCAACGAGCGCTGCACCACCTGACGGCAGTACTCGCGGCTGCAGCTCATCTGACGCGCCACTTCAGCCAGGGTGCGCCATTCATTGGTGCCATCGAGGCCGAAGCGCAGCATCACAACAGTGCGCTCTTTGGGCGTGAGGTTGGCCTGATCCAGCAACTTCCACACCGTTTGGGTGCGCTCATCAAGCTCAGCGCGCTCCATCGGCGGCATCTCTTCACTGGGGAGCACATCCACCAGCTCAGAGGGATCGGACTTCGACTTCACCACACCCTGCAGGCTGACGGTGACGCTGCGCAGCTCACAGCCCAGCAGATCCTCCACCTCATCGAGGGGCAGCTTGAGGTAGTCAGCCAATTCCTCAGCAATGGGCTGGCGACCGGTTGACTGAAACAACCGGGCTTTGGCTGCACGAAGTTTCGTCAACTTCTCGTTGATGTTGACGGGAATACGAATTGTGCGGCTTTGCGTTGACAACGCGCGATTCAATCCTTGGCGAATCCACCAGTAGGCATAAGTACTAAATCGGTGTCCACGAGTTGGATCAAATTTTTCTACGGCGCGAGTTAAACCAAGCGTTCCTTCTTGAATCAAATCAAGCAACTCGAGTCCTTTGCCCTGATAACGCTTGGCCAGGTTTACAACCAAGCGTAAATTCGCCGTAATCATCTGGTTCTTGGCGCGCTCACCAAGGCGCAGAACCCTCTTCTCGTCTTCGCTGAGGCTCTCGATGGGCTTGTCTTGCAGTGGCACCATGGCTTGCACTTTGCGGCCCAAGGTGAGCTCCTGCTCGGGGGTCAAAAGCTTGTGACGACCAATCTCGCCAAGGAACGCGCTCAGGGAACTGGTGGTCATATCGAAGCCCCTCGAAATATCAATGATTTGAACCTAGGGGAAATGATTGGTTTCCCAGCAAGACTCACAAAGGCTTCCAAGTTCCTATTTCCTTCTCACTTAACAAGTTCCAAACACTTCAACATTTCCTTTGGGATCGACAATGTTTTGAGCTCTTTATCAGCACAAATCCTTTAGTTCTTCAATCCCTTCCTTCAGCGGAACCATGCATGAGCACTCCAGGGCGCGAGCGTTCGAGCTACTGTCCCGGCGATTGCTGACCTGCCATGCCCGAAGACCTGCTCAGCCGTGCCGGGATGGCCTACGCCCATGAACTGAGTTTCATGGTCTGTTTTGCAGCGCTGACCGCTGAACGCTTGATGATCCGCCCTGATCCCGATCAGGGAACAGCCACAAAGCTGATCATCACCGACATCATTTACGGCCTCGCCGCGCTGACCCTGCTGGGCAGCGGCATCATGCGCGTCCTTTATTTCGGCCAGGGCAGCGAGTTCTACACCCAAAACCCGCTGTTCTGGTGGAAGGTTGGCCTCTACCTGGGCGCCGGTGCCCTGTCGCTGTACCCCACCATCACCTACATCCTGTGGGCCATCCCGCTGCGCAAAGGCGAAGCCCCCAATGTCAGCGCTGGGGTGGCCAGCCGCATTGGCTGGGTGATCAATATTGAACTTGTGGCCTTCGGCAGCCTGCCCTTCATGGCCAGCCTGATGGCGCGTGGTGTTGGCCTGCCGGGATGATTCCCTGTCCGCCGGTGGAGTGGCGGCAACCGGCTGAACCGCCTGCTGAGGTCACAACGAAACCCGCTCCAGCGAGTGCGCCTGGCTACGCGAGCCAATTGCGGCCATCACGCTGGGGCTGGGTGGCCCAAAAACAATGGTGCGTCTGGGTGGAGCCGGGCCCAACAACCGACCGCTGGAATCAGCGCTGGCAAACAGCTGTGACAACCGCCCTCTCAACCTGGGGGGAGCAGGTGCGGCTGGTGCGCGTCAGCAACCCAGAGGATGCGCAACTTCGACTCTGGCGCCGGCGCCCGCCGCTGCAAAACGGCAGGGCCAGCCATGGCCGGGCTCTGCTGCAGCTGCAACAGGTGCAACGCCAAGGACGCGACAGCTCCGCCTTGGAACCATTGGTGGAGGTGCTGATCAGCCCGGGGCAACGGCAAGCGGCCATCCAAGCCACGGCATTGCATGAACTGGGCCATGGCTTTGGGCTCTGGGGCCACAGCGAGCTGAGCAGTGATGTGATGGGAGCGGTGCCCGGCGCCAAGCCAGCTCTCGAGCTCAGCGAGCGCGATCAACAGACGCTGCAGTGGTTGTTTGACCAACCCAGCGCCCTGCCAACAGCGCCACCACAAACAACAGCGCCTGAACCAGCACCACCATCGGACCTGACGGCTGATTGAACACTGCCGATCCAAACAACCCCACCACCGCCGACAGCGCTCCGATCGCTGCAGCCAGCAGCACGTAGACGTTGAAACTGCGGCTGAGCAACCGGGCCACACAGGCCGGGATCACCACAAAGCCACTGATCAGCAGCACCCCAACCGCCTTGATCGAGGCCGCCACCACCAAGGCCAACAGACCCAAGAGGATCAAGCGGTGAGTTTCCACCGCCACACCGCGCGAGCGAGCCAGCACCGGATCAACGCTGATCAGGATTTGCGCCCGCCGGCTGGTGACGCCGTAGGCCAGCGTGACCACCAACAGCAGCGTCAGGGGCAGCAGATCAGCCCAGGCGATGCCGAGGATGTCGCCAAACAGGAGCTGTTGCAGGCTCAAGCGCGCCCCAGGCAGTGAGCTCAACAACACCACCGAGAGGGCCAAGGCCCCCGAGCACATCAAGCTGAGCAGCGCATCAGCTGATAGCGAACTGCGTTTAAGCAGTTCCCGCAGCAGCCAGGCAAACCCCAGGGCGAAGGGCCAGAGCAGCACAGGCGGGCTCAAGCCCACCAACAGCGCCAAGCTGATGCCCAACAGCGAGGCCTGCCCCAAGGCTTCAGCAAAGAAAGAAAGCTGCCGCAGCACAGCAATGCTGCCGACCCAGCCCCCCAAGATGCCGCTGATCACACCACCGATCAGCGCCCGCTGCATGAAGGGCTCTTGCCACAAGCTGAGGCTGCTGATCAGTTCAGGTGCCATAGCGATCAGTGGTGATGGCTGTGCTCATAGAGCACGTAGTCGCGGCCATAAAGGCGCTCCAATTCCTCGCGGCTGAGGGTGTGCTCTGGCGGCCCTTGGCAGCACAGGGCTCGGTTCAAACACAGCACCCAATCCGAACTGCGGCGAACCATCGAGAGGTCGTGGGTGATTTGCAAAATCGTCAGCCCCTCTTGGAGCCGTAGCTGCTGCAACAGCTCCTGCAGTTGCACAGCGGCCTGGGGATCGCGGCCCGTGCGCCGCGCCGCAAACACCAGCAGCTTGCGCGGATGCACGGTGCAAAAGGCCAGCAGCACCCGCTGCAGCTCACCGCCGGAAAGCTCGCTGAGCAAGCGGCGGCGCAGATGGCTCACCTGCAAACGCTCTAAAGCAGCGGGAACAGCCTTGCGGTGGTTGCAACACGGGCTGCAGCCCAGCCGCACAAATTCACTCACCGACAAGGGGAAGCGGCCGTCGAGCAGCAACTTTTGCGGCAGGTACGCCACCTGATCGCGCACCTCTCTGGGCAGGCGACCGCTGCGCGGCAGGGTGTGCCCCAACAAACGGATGGTGCCCCCCTGATGGGGAAGCAACCCCACCAGGGCTTGCACCAAGGTGCTTTTGCCCGCCCCGTTGGGACCAATCACAGCGGTATCGCTACCGGGTTGCAGGGCAAAGCTCACGCCAGACACCACCTCATGACCTGCGCGAGAGATGCACAGGTCGTTCACCTCCAGCAGGGACGCCGTCAAGACTTCATGGTGGCTTTGACAGCTTCACCATTGCGGCGCATCACCTCGATGTAAAGCTCCGGCGTGCGCTTTGAAGCTTCAGGAACCAGCTCCAGGGGATCAAACACCTCCAGGCGCAGGGTCAAATCCTTCGCCAGCGACTGCAACGCAGCACTGCCCCCACCAGGCTCGGTGAGCACCCCAGCAATGTTGTTGGCTTTGAGCACCTGATTAATGCGCTGCACATCAGCCGGTGAAGGCTGATCTTCCGGCAGGGTCACCAGGGCCTCATCACTGAGTCCGTAGCGGCGGGTGAAGTAAGGCAGGGCTTCGTGGAAACTCACCACCGTGCGGCCTTGAAACGGCGCCAGCTCAGCGGCCAGCTCGCTATCAAGTTGTTGCAGCTTGGTGATGTAGGCATCGGCGCGGTTGCGGTAGCCATCGGCGCAACTGGGATCGGCTTTCATCAAGCCATCGCGAATGGTCTCCACCTGTTTGGCCGCCAAGGTGGGATCGAGCCACACATGGGGGTTCACCGCTTCTACCGCATCGCCGTGGGCATGGCCATGGTCGTGATGGTGATGATGGCCATGACCGTGATCGTCCTTCTCTTCCATCGCCAAGGGGTTGATCCCAGAGCTGCTGTCGATCGTGATCAGTTCCTTGTTTTCAGCACCTTTGAGCACTGGCTCCAGGAAGCTCTCCATGCCCAGGCCATTGATCACTAAAACCTGGGCCTTGCCGAGGCTGGCCACATCCTGGGGACGCGCTTGATGGGCATGGCTATCGGCACCAGCTGGCAGCAGCGAGCTGACCTGGGCGCAATCACCAGCCACCGCCTTGGTGAACAGGGTGGTGGTGAGGATCGTGGTGACGACCTGCAGCTTCTGGCTGCTGGCCTGATCCACCGGCTCAGTTGAAGAACAGGCCACCGCCATCGCCAACAGCGGCACAGATGCCAGAGTCCCCGCCAACCTTCTGAGACAACGAGCCACGCCGTTCAACCTGAATGGGAATCGTTCTCAAACTAGGAATGAATTGGCCCGATGGCTCCCAATGGCAGACCGTTTGGGCCGTTTTTCAAGGGTTGCTGCTGGAAGCCATTCCTTTTTTGCTGATTGGCGTGGCCATTGCCACGGCCGCGCGGGCATGGGATCCCCGCGGCCGCTGGCTACAACGGCTGCCGCGCCATCCCTTGCTCGGCCCGCTGAGTGGCGCCGCTTTGGGCTTTGCACTGCCGGCCTGTGAATGCGGCAACGTGCCGGTGGCCCGGCGCTTGCTGGCCCAAGGCGCGCCCATGGGAGCGTCGTTGGGATTCCTCTTTGCAGCACCGGTGCTCAACCCAATCGTGCTGCTGAGCACCTGGGCCGCCTTCCCTGATCGCCCTTGGTTATTGCTGCTGCGCCCGCTTGGCAGCGTGGTGATTGCGCTGGTGCTCACCGCATTGCTGCAACAACTCAGTGAAGCTGCCTTGCTGGCCCCTGATCTGTTGGAGGAGCGGCGCATGGGCCAGCCCTTGGCCACCGCCAGCCTGCTGGATCGACGTAGCGGCTTGATCGGCAACCAACCACTGAGCACAACGCCTGCCATCGCAGCCGAACGACCCTCAATGGGCGTGCTGCTGGATCACGGTCTGCGGGAATTTTTGGAATTGGGCAGCCTGCTGCTGCTGGGTTGCGGCATCGCCGCCACGATCCAAACCCTGATTCCCCGCGATCTGTTTCTCGCCGTTGGCCAAGCACCAACCCTGTCGGTGTTGAGCTTGATGCTGCTGGCGGTGGTGGTGAGCGTGTGCTCCAGCGTGGATGCCTTTTTGGCCTTGGGATTTGCAGCGATGGTGACCCCTGGGGCACTGCTGGCGTTTCTGCTGCTCGGGCCGGTGATCGATTTAAAAAGCATCAGCCTGTTTAGCCGCATCTTTCGTCGCCGCGGCATCCTTTTGATGCTGGCTGGCGTTGTGGTGGCAGTGCTGTTGATCGGCCAATGGCTCAACTTGGTGCTGCTATGAACTGGCTCCCGCCATTTGTGCTGGGGCTTTGGGGCGCTGTGCTGCTGCAGGCCTGGGGCAGCGGCCGGCTGAACCTGCTGTTGCAAGCTGATTTCCACTGGCTTGTGCTGGTCTCAGGCCTACTGCTGCTGGCGTTGGCTGGGCTGGCTGCGCGCTTTGCCCCAAAACGCCGCAGCGGCCGCACGCCAGCGTTGGTGATGCTGCTGGCGGCACCGCTGGTGCTGCTGATTCCGCCGCGGCCTTCGTTTTCAACCCTCGCCGCTAACCGCAGCAGTGGTGCGTTGGAAGGAGAGAGCGAAACGCTCACCTTCCTCTCCCCACCAGAGCAGCGCAGCCTCACCGACTGGGTGCGACTGCTGCGCAGTCAGCCCGACCCTGAGCTTTATCGCGGCGATCCGGTGCGCATCAGCGGTTTTGTGATGCCAACCCCACAGGCAGCTCCAGTGCTCGCCCGCCTCACCGTGCGCTGCTGTCTGGCTGATGCCACACCAGTTGGCATTCCGGTGATCTGGCCAGAGGGTGAATCGCTCAAGGCTGATGAATGGCTCGCCGTGAGCGGAGAGATGGGCGTGGAACGCGTTGGCGGGGTGCTGCGCAGTGTGGTGATCGCTGAGCGCGTGCAGCCAATCCCCAAACCCAAACGCCCGTTTGAGCCATGAAGCGGCTCTGGATCCCGCTGACGCTGGCTCTGGCCTTGGCGGCGGTGCAGCAGCAGTGGCTGCAGCGCCGGCCACCACGATTGCTGGCGATCGAACCAGCTGCCGCCGGCTCAGGCTTGGCCGCTGTGGAGCTGCAGTTCAGCCGGCCGATGGATGGGGCGAGCTTGCAGGCCAATCTGCAGCTGCCCGCCGATCAACCCCATGAACTGCTGGGTGAAGGCAACCGCTGGCGCTTGCAGCTCAGCGGCACCACTCCCATCAGCAAGCCGCTCACGCTGCAGATCGCCGGAGTGGATCAACGCGGCAATGCGCTCGAGCCGAGCCAATGGCAATGGGAACCGCGCCCGGCGCTCTTGGCTAGCCGGCCGGCCGGCGAGAACGAGCAACTCCTCAGCTGGCAAGAGGCCACGGGCTGGCAAAAGCTCACCAACCTCAGCGGCAGCGTTCATTCCCTACTGCCGCTCGGCAATGGCTCTGGGGCAGCTCTGGTCACCGCCACCGACCCACTGGAAAAACAGGTGCAACGGCTGCGGCTGTCCCCAGATCTGACTCTGATCGACCAGCGCCCCCTGGAGCGGGAGCCGGTGGTGTTCGCCAGCCTCAGCACCAACAACGCCGGTGATCTGTTGGTGCAGCGTTCCACGCCGCAACAGAGCTACGCCCAAGTGGAGCTCTGGAATGCCAAAGGCAAACGCCGCCAACTGCCGATGACGGCAGGCGGCCCCATCCGCCTGGTGCCCCAAGGCGGTCTGGCGGTGGTGCCAGAAGAAGACGGCATCGCCCTGCAAACCCTGCCGCCGTTGCCGGCCAAGCGCGATTTCCTACCTGGTCTGCGCGATCTCAGCAGCTTCTGCCCGCAAGCCGGACGCGCTGTATTGGTGCGCCACTGGCCCGACTACCGCCGCTCGATCGAGCTGCTGGAACCCGGACGGGCACCGCGGCAGCTTTGGATTGGCACCGAAGCCCTATTGAGCAGCGCCTGTGCTGGAGCAGCCGATCGCATCTGGATCCTGCTGCTCAGCGGCCTGGCCGACCCGCTACTGGAGCTCGTTGAGCTCAACCGCGACGGTGAGGTGCTCAAGCGCATGGCCCTAGAGGGCTACGAACCAGAACCCGGCAGCCAGATGCACTACGACCCCAGCCGGCGCGCCTTGCTGTTGCTGCTTAAGCAGCGATCAGCGCAAGGGGCAAGCCAAGCCCTGCCTGAAGCCCACCTGCTTACCG
>ERZ802830.4598-NODE-4598-length-10970-cov-3.93339_pt1 | contig 10970 bp, 8 predicted proteins | sample MGYA00345654_ERZ802830 | MGnify/ENA primary metagenome ERZ802830 (study PRJEB30503, sample SAMEA104212375) | marine metagenome | biome: Westerlies Biome; feature: [SRF] surface water layer (ENVO:00010504) within the epipelagic zone...; material: water...
CATCAATCAAATAGGTGTCATTGGAGAGCAAAAGTACCTCATCTGTGCATACCATATATAAGGGTGCCGCATCAAAAATGGCATCTTTTATCATCCAATACCCTTCTTTTTTCTCAATGCGTGAAGTAAGTCGGGATAAATCCGACAAAACTAGCTCACAAAGATCTGTGCGCTCCGATGCAAATCCCAAGGTAAAAACAGGAATATCCTCTTCAGACTCCGTTTCTATTTCAGTATATTCAAAATTTTCATCGTTCCAGTTGTACTCAATTTTCTTGGTCAAAATGGTTTGGATTCCATTGAACGTTCCAAAAATCCCTCCCTTATAGGCTCCAAAAAAAGCTTTCTTATCTACAAGTTTATCTAAGAGCTGTATGGCCAATAGATTCATGACCATTTTATTATCCTTCTTATCCTTGAGTATAGGAAGCAAAATATCATACGCCTTTTCATAAGCTTTTCGCAAATCTACATTATAGATGAAATAAGCAGCGGCATCTTTAGGGATGTATTTAGCAAAATCCTTGTTCAGCGGATTATTGTTCATCTCTGCATATATTGAACCAAGCTCCTCACCGTAATTTGCTTTCAAATCAAAATGAACATTATTGGAATCTAAATGCAAATCACCAACCATATAATTTTTGGAATAAAGCTCTTTAAGATCCTCATTCATAATTGGATACATCGTTTGGAAATACCACAATCCGCCTTGATTCGAGAAGTTTCTTGAATTGTCAATAAAAAAGATCCCTTCAGAATCTTTTGCAAGCTGGGCTTCAAATCTTTTGTCAACGGTCTGAAGGCTATTTTCGTTGATGATTAAATCTTCAATTAAAGAAAGCATTCCTTTGGTTTGCATAGATACCTGAATGCTATCCCTTATTTCCCAGTAGGTCTTTTTATTCTCTTTTCCATATCCACTCCTCTCTATATACTCATTGAAAGAATTTAGATCAGAGCCTTCTTCCTCTTCAATCGGCTCCACTTCCTCACTTAAAGTTTCTTCTACAATAGGAAGGCCATCGGTATCAAAATAATATGGTGTATCCCATTCATAATAATTCAGTGAATCTGTGACCTTAACCAGGTAATCATCCGTAGGTTGTATACGCAATAGCACCCCAGAATTACCTTTAATGATCAGCGTATTAAATAAAGAATTATAGCGTTCGGCGCCATTCTTAAGTGTTTCGGAATATTCAAAATCATCAAATACTTGAAAAAGTTCCTCCTTATTCTTGATTCCGAATGAAAAACCGGTAAGCTCGTATACCTTATCCTTTCCATAAAAGATGTTGAGACGTTGGTCAAAATCCAAGCCCGCATCTTTTAACGTTTTACCTGCAGTAGAACCATCAAATAGCTCCTGATGAAGCTCTTCCATAAAATCATACTCCACCAATTCATCTATTGAAATTTTTTGGAGTAGGTTAATGTTATTGATGCTAAAAACCGTGGAGGCGTCCCTTGGAATTAATGCTTCACTTTGCTGAGCGCAAATTGAATAAGTAAACATCAAAAATGATAAAAACAAGCCTTTTTTCAATATAAACATGCGAAGAAGTTAGGGGGTAAAATTAAGAATAAATCTCTAGTTATCAGCAGGCTTAACAGATATTGTATTATCCATTATTGAAGGATTTCCAAATACATCAAACAAGGAACTACGGAGCATCACAGCTTTGTTGTTTTTGGATAAAATAGCGGATGGATTTTCAATTTGGTCTACAGGAGAGTCGAATCTACTTATCGAGGTATACATCCCGCTTCGCATTAGCTCTTGGTCTTCTTTTTTGACCAGACGAAATTTAAATGAACTAAGGTCCGGGATTTGACGAATTAATGTGAGTCCATCCCAAGACACCCAATTGTAATTGCTTGTATCTTCTACTGCCGTATTTCCTACTTCCTCCATTGTTTCTTTGAAAGCAGCGAGCAGTGATTCTACGTTATCAAAATGAAGTGACACTTTAAGAATATAATTATCGTAGTTCTCCTCGACTGAGACCTCACGAATACCCTCCTGACAATTCAAGACTCCAATGAGGTCAGAAACTTTTTCTTGAAGCTCAAGCTTAGATGGCACCTTTTTTCCGTCCAGGCTATCTAGGGCTAAAATCGAATTGATTTTTAGCTTACTCGAGCTTAAATTAATGGTGTACTTAAATTCTCCGCTACCATCTGGGTTGAAGGTGACATCATCTAAAATCTCAATACAAGAAGATAAAGTGAAGCAAAGAAATATAAACACAATAAAATTTTTCATCGTTTAAAAGCAGACTAATTTTAGGCCAATCTAATTAAAAATAAAAAGCCATCCTAAGATGGCTTTATATTATTATCTAAATGTATTTCCAATTCACTGGAAATAACATTAATGACCTACATCATTCCTGGCATTCCGCCACCCATTGGAGGCATTGCTGCGCCCGCTGGAGCTTCTTCAGGCTGATCTGCAATAACGCATTCTGTTGTAAGAAGCATTGCTGCGATCGATGCTGCATTCTCCACGGCAATTCTTGTGACCTTTGTTGGGTCAACGACACCTGCTTTCACAAGGTTTTCGAATTTCTCGGTTCGTGCATTGTATCCAAAGTCATCTTTTCCTGCTTTTACTTCTTGAACGATAACTGCTCCTTCTTGTCCAGCATTAGCGATGATTTGTCTCAATGGCTCCTCTGCAGCTCGCTTTACGATTGCTACTCCTGTCATTTCATCTTCATTGACAGTCTTTATTTTATCTAAAGTTTCAATAGCTCTTAGCAAAGCAACTCCTCCTCCGGCAACTATACCCTCTTCAACAGCGGCTCTTGTTGCTGCCAAAGCATCATCTACCCTATCCTTCTTCTCTTTCATTTCAACTTCTGTTGGCGCACCAACATACAATACTGCAACACCACCTGAAAGCTTGGCCAAACGCTCTTGAAGCTTCTCCTTGTCATAATCAGAGGTTGTTGCCTCAATCTGCGCTTTGATTTGTCCAACTCTCGCTGTAATATCTGCTTTTTTACCTTTACCATTGACAATGGTTGTATTGTCTTTATCTATCTCGACCTTTTCTGCTGTTCCCAACATGTCTATAGTCGTATTCTCCAAAGTCATACCTCTTTCCTCAGAAATGACCTGACCACCTGTTAGAATTGCAATATCTTCCAACATTGCTTTTCTTCTATCTCCAAAACCTGGAGCTTTCACAGCAGCCACTTTCAATGAACCTCTTATTCTATTCACAACAAGTGTACCGAGTGCATCACCATCAACATCTTCAGCGATTATAATCAACCCTTTACTAGATTGAGCTACTGGCTCAAGAATTGGAAGAAGCTCCTTCATTGAAGAAATTTTCTTCTCGCAAATAAGAATCATTGGATTCTCCATTTCAGTGATCATTTTCTCTGTATTGGTCACAAAATAAGGAGACAAATATCCCCGATCAAATTGCATACCTTCTACAGTCACAACTTCCGTTTCGATTCCTTTAGCTTCTTCAACAGTGATCACACCATCTTTACCTACATCCTGCATTGCCTTGGCAATTAAAGCACCAATTGCTTCGTCATTGTTTGCAGAAATTGTTGCAATTTGTTCAATTTTACTATTGTCACTACCAATTTCTTTTGAGAGCTTACGTAAGTTTTTCACGACATCGCTAACCGCTTTATCGATACCTCTTTTCAAATCCATTGGGTTTGCACCCGCTGCAACATTTTTCAACCCTGCATTAATAATTGCTTGCGCAAGCACAGTCGCTGTAGTGGTACCATCACCTGCAATATCAGCAGTTTTAGAAGCTACTTCTTTGACCATTTGCGCTCCCATGTTTTCTACCTCGTCTTCAAGCTCAATCTCTTTAGCAACAGTCACACCATCCTTCGTGATGTGCGGTGCACCAAATTTCTTACCAATGACTACATTACGCCCTTTAGGACCTAAAGTAACCTTTACTGCATTTGCCAATGCATCAACGCCTTTTTTCAGCTTTTCTCTTGCTTCTACATCAAAAAATATATCTTTTGCCATCTTTCTTTTCTTATGATTAATAAATTCCGTAGATATCTGATTCCTTCATGATCAGAAACTCTCCATTTTCAATTTTTAACTCTGTACCAGAATACTGACCGTACAATACAGCATCACCGACCTTTACGGTCATTGATTCATCCTTTTTTCCAGGACCAACCGCAACAACAGTCCCTTTTAATGGTTTTTCTTTTGCTGTATCTGGAATTATAATTCCACTTGTGGTTTTTTGCTCTGCAGCTGCTGGCTGAATCAAAACACGGTCTGCTAATGGTTTAAATTTTACTGACATTTTAAATGATTTAATTTGATTCGTACTTGGCGAATTTTATGCCAAATAAGATTTTAAGACAAAATTTCGTCTTTTATTTTTTTTCAGCGGAAAAATGTCATAAAATATGACATCATGACACTGTAAATAAAGAATTACGAATTATTTGGTTGCGCCCGGAGCTTGAACTGGTTGTTCTGTCTGTTGCTTTTGGCTATCCTCCTTTTTCTGTGGCTTTGGTTGACGAACGGTAATTACGATACTGACTAGAACGATTATTCCTGCCAATGACCAAGTTAATCTGTCAATGAACTCGTTGGTTTTTTTGACACCACCGAGTTGACCTGGTGAGCCAAAATCAGAACTCAAACCTCCACCTTTAGGGTTTTGAACGTATACCACTAGTATCAATAAGACACTTGACAAAAGAACGATGGTAGATAAAATGATGTCCATTATTTAGTTTTATTAATTAATTTCTGAATTTGGTCTGCAAAGAAACTCTTTTTTTCGGGAAAAATCAAAATTAATTGCTCATATATTGTTTTGGCCATTGCGTAATTTCCCTGACTCTCGAATACCTTTGCCAAAGTTTCACTTACAGGAAGATTTTCAAGCTCCAAACTTTCTTTTGCTTTTTTGATTGGAGAGAAAAATGGCACTTTCGGTTTTTCGAAGGTCAAGTACTCCTTTTTTTGGTCTGCATCACTTTGAACTGAACCGGCTGTGAGCCAGTCATTAAAACTTCTCGGGGTATCTATATGTGCTTCTTCCTGGGAAGCTTGAGGTTTTTCAATCTCAATATTTTCAGATTCCGAATTTGCGGGGGTACCTTTATTGCCTTGATCTGGTAATTCATCTTTTAAATCCTTGAGAACACGTGCTGCGAGTGCCTCTGACTCAATCAACTTATCAAGCGCATCTGTCTTTGTCTCTTTAAGCTTTCGATCCTGCTTGACATCTAATTCATCTTCCTCGGATAAATCAGTTTTAGGTTTTTCTATAGTTTGATGAACAACAGATGACTCCTCTATAATCTTTTCGTCAAAATTCTTGGTTAGATCATAAATGACAGAACGAGAATTAAGTTCAACGGCATACTTTTCGAGCTCTGAAGAAAACCTCAAGTCATTTTTTGTCTTGAGCGATTTTAAATAAGCAACCGTGAAGCTTGAGCACCACGGATATAAGGCCATAAGCTCCTTAAATACTTTTGAATCCTCCAATGATAATTCTGAGGAAAAAAGTTTTAACTCAATTTTTGCCTTATCTAATTCTACCAATTCGACAATAGTTTATTGATCACATCCTGAGCGATCTGGTCGTTTATTTCTTCAATAAGCTGATTTTCAACTGATGCTAAGTTAACATTAGATTCAAAATCGGCAAACCTTGAAACCGATAAAGGCATGGTTTCACTTTCTGGTTCATTAATATTGATTTGAAAATTAATGCGAATCGTTAATCTGTTTTGTGAAGCATTATCATCTTGCTGAATGGCAATTGGTGCCACATCATATCCTGCAATATTTCCTGAAATCTCTATCTCTCCTCCATTGTCAGTATTTAAAACCAATCGTGTGTTATTTTGAACAGCATCCTTAAGTCGCTCAGTAATTTGCGGACCATAACTTAAGGGGCAATTGGGCGCTGAATTCTCTATCATCTCGACCGAAAATGACTTCCATTCCTCAGGCATTGATCCCGCGTCCTTGAAGCTTACACTTGAGGGCCAACATCCCGACAAAGCAGGCAGAATAAAAACAAGTACTATGGCTATTTTACTCATTTGTTGACGAGGTTATATTCCTTTATTTTTCTATAAAGCGTGCGCTCTGAAATACCTAGCTCTTGGGCTGCGTATTTTCGTTTTCCTCTATGCTTATCAAGTGCTTTCTTAATCAGTTCTTTCTCACGGTCTTCGAGTGACAATGATTCTTCCACCTCCTGATGTTCTTCAAATTCTGGCCGACTTACATCAATCGTTCTATTCGCTTCTGGCAACGTGCGGTTCGGTTGAACAATTTCATTTGCAACCTCACTGTAAATTTGATTCACATAATCGCTTTGCGTATCAGAAAGAGCAGCATTCCCATCTTTTGACAAAATATCGACAACCAATTTTTTGAGCTCGCTAAGGTCTTTTTTCATATCGAACAAGAACTTATACATAAGCTCTCTTTCTGAAAAATCATTTTGAGCTGCATTTTTGCGCAAGACTAGGTCCGTGCTCTTGCGCTTCTCGGTTAAATAATTTCCTAAAACTAAAGGATCAATTTCTCTCGTGGTTTCGATAACAGAGAGCTGCTCGACCAAGTTTTTTAATTGACGAATATTTCCAGGCCAGTCGTTAGATTCTAGCAGGGCTACGCTTTCTTCTAGTAATTTTATCGCAGGCATTCGATATTTTTCAGCAAAGTCATGGGCGAATTTCCTAAAAAGAAGATGAATATCGTCTTTTCGGTCTCTTAAAGCAGGTAGCTGAATTGGAACCGTACTCAATCTGTAGTAGAGATCCTCTCTAAATTTCCCCGAAGATATGGCGTCCATCATGTTTTCATTGGTCGCTGCAACTACCCTAACATTCGTCTTGATTACCTTTGAGGCACCCACGCGCATGAACTCACCCGTTTCTAGAACACGCAGCAATCTGACCTGTGTTTGCATCGGTAATTCGGCAACTTCATCTAAGAAAATTGTACCACCATTCGCCACCTCAAAATAACCCAATCTGCTGCCCGAAGCTCCTGTAAAGGATCCTTTCTCATGACCAAAAAGCTCAGAATCTATTGTTCCTTCCGGAATAGCACCGCAATTCACTGCAATATACTCCCCATGCTTTCTAGAACTTAGCTGGTGAATCACTTGAGGGATTATTTCTTTACCTGTTCCACTCTCCCCGGTGACGAGTACAGAAATATCAGTTGGTGCAACTTGGGCACAAACTTCCAGTGCTCGATTGAGCAAGGGAGCATTTCCAATGATACCAAAGCGTTGCTTTATTTGTTGTACTTTCATTCCTATTCTTAATGTTCTACTGCCTCACCAAGCAGTGTTGCAGAGGTACAGTCCAATATCTTTACGTTAATATAATCTCCTTTCTTAAAATTTCCTTTTGGAAATACAACCATAGAATTCCGCCCTGTTCTTCCCGACATATGTTCTTCGGACCTTTTCGAAATTCCTTCAATTAAAACCTTTTCCATTTTACCAATTCGTTCCTTGTTGGAGGCCAATGAATAACCTAACTGCTTCTCGATGATTTCAGTTAATCTCTTGGATTTAACATCCTCGGGAACGTCGTCTTCAAATTTTCTTTCTGCCAAAGTCTTTGGCCTTTCAGAATATTTAAACATATAGGCAAAATCGAAAGCAACAATATCCATTAATGACAGGGTGTCCTCATGCTCCTTATCTGTCTCAGCACAAAAACCTGAAATAATATCAGTCGATATAGCACAATCAGGAATAATTCTATGAATGGCCTCTATTCTCTCAAGGTACCATTCACGAGAATATCCTCTATTCATTCTTTTGAGTACTTCTGAGTGTCCAGATTGCACAGGTAAATGAATATAATTACAAATATTTTCAAATGAGGCAATTGCATGAAGTACTTCATCTGTCATATCCTTTGGATGCGATGTAGAAAACCGCACGCGTAGATCTGGAGAAACTTTGGCAACCATTATGAGCAGTTGCGCAAAATTAACCGTTGGTAATTCTTTGTTTTTTATTTCGCCTTTGTTTGTAATATTCCATCGGAATGAATCGACATTTTGTCCAAGAAGCGTAACCTCTCGATATCCTTTTGCGAACAAGTCTTGACATTCTTCAACGATAGTTTTTGGATCTCGCGACCTTTCTCTACCTCTTGTAAAAGGTACAACGCAAAAAGAGCACATGTTATCGCACCCTCTCATGATTGTTACAAAAGCAGAAATACCGCCTTTATCCAATCTTACCGGGGATATATCTGCATAAGTCTCATCCCTCGAAAGCAATACATTGACCGCCTTTTGTCCCGTTCCAACCTCGTCTATCAAGTTGGGAAGGTCCCTGTAGGCATCCGGCCCAGCAACTAAATCGACAAGCTTCTCTTGCTCAAGTAAAGATTTCTTGAGTCGTTCTGCCATACAACCCAATATACCAACGACCATTTCTGGATTATCCGCTTTCTTCTTTTTGAATTCTGTCAATCGATTCCGAACACGTTTTTCTGCATTATCACGAATGGAGCATGTATTGATCAAAACTACATCGGCTTCATCAACATCACGGGTTGTGGAAAAACCATTTTCGGTCATAATTGAGGCCACAACTTCACTGTCTGAAAAATTCATCTGGCACCCATAACTTTCAATATAAAGTTTTTTGGATGTAGCAGCATCAGTACTTTGAACGCTTTCTAATACCTCTCCTTGACGGTCCTCAAGAATTTCTTTTTCTTCTGTAGACATTAATTGTTTTTTGGACTACAAATTTAGGTAAAACGTTATGGGTGACAAAATGTCAGAGACGATTTTATGTTTTTTTATGCTTCACTTAACCTATGGTTAAATAGCTCAAGTAACATTTTTTCAGAACAAAGTTTTGATAGTTAACGTTTAGATAAGTTACATTTGCACACAATTCAATATAGATATGTCAAAAAATTTAGTGATTGTTGAGTCCCCGGCTAAGGCCAAAACCATAGAAGGATATCTGGGAAAAGATTTTATTGTTCGCTCTAGTTTTGGTCACGTTCGTGACTTAGCCAAGAAGAATGCCATTGATATTGAAAACGGTTTTAACCCCAATTATGAGGTTTCACCTGATAAAAAACAAATCGTTGCTGAATTAAAGAAATTGGCCAAGGCAGCAGAAATTGTCTGGTTAGCAACTGATGAAGACCGAGAAGGAGAAGCTATTTCTTGGCATCTAAAGGAAACGCTTAATTTAAAAGACGAAGAAACAAGAAGGATTACCTTCAATGAAATTACGAAAAAGGCAATTTTAAAGGCTATTACAAACTATAGAACTGTCAATCAAAAGCTAGTTGATGCGCAGCAAGCAAGAAGAATATTAGATAGAATCGTTGGTTTTGAACTATCACCCGTTTTGTGGAGAAAAGTTCGTCCGAGCCTTTCAGCTGGAAGAGTTCAATCTGTAGCTGTTAAACTAATTGTAGAAAGAGAAAAAGAAATACAAGCACACGAATCAAGCTCATTTTTCAAGACTAGTGGTCTTTTCAAAGTGCAAAATGGAAAAATCAAAGGAGACATCAGTGGATCTTTTGACAATAAAGAGGAATCAGAGGCCTTCCTAAAGGCTTGTATAAATGCAGATTTCAATGTGGAAGATGTTCAAAAGAAGCCCGCGACTAAAAAACCTTCTGCACCCTTTACGACCTCAACACTGCAACAAGAGGCAAGTTTAAAGCTAGGATTTTCTGTTTCAAGAACCATGTCTGTTGCCCAAAGACTTTATGAAGGAGGGCACATTACGTATATGAGAACAGATTCTGTGAATCTATCTGAAACGGCTCGAGATGGAGCCAAAGATGCAATTATAACAAAATACGGAGATGCTTATTCTAGTCCACAACAATACCGCACCAAGTCAAGTGGAGCGCAGGAGGCCCACGAGGCCATAAGACCTACAGATTTCGGAGTGGCCTCGGTACAAATGGAAAGCGACGAAAATAAGCTATATGAGTTGATTTGGAAGAGAGCCATCTCAAGTCAAATGAGTGATGCAAAACTTGAAAGAACAACGGTCAAAATTGGTGCTAATGGTCTAGAAAAAGCTTTTACCTGCAAAGGAGAGGTCATTGTTTTTGATGGGTTTCTATCCGTTTACATTGAAAGTAAATTGTCCGATTCGGAAGAGGAAGATACCCAAGGTCTATTGCCTAAAGTTGAAGTGGGAGAAACTGCTGAAAGGATTGAAATTAATTCAAATGAACGATTTAGTAGACCTCCGGCAAGATACGTCGAAGCATCATTGGTTAAAAAATTAGAAGAATTAGGCATTGGACGACCATCGACCTATGCTCCAACGATCTCAACAGTTCAAAAAAGAGGCTATGTTGAGAAAAAAATAAAAGACGGAAAAGAACGCCATTATGTTTCTATGCTCCTGAAAGATGATGAAATAGAATCCGCTACTAAAAGTGAAATTACGGGAAGAGAAAAAAACAAATTATCTCCAACCGATATTGGTGTTGTGGTTACTGAATTTCTTCAGAAAAACTTCGAAGACATTATGGATTATCAATTCACGGCAATTATTGAAAATCAATTCGATGAAATTGCGAAAGGAGGCCTAGAATGGAAAAAAATGCTTGACTCGTTTTACAACCCCTTCCATTCTGGAGTTGAAAATACGATTGAAAATTCAGAACGAGCGACAGGAGAAAGACTACTGGGAAATCATCCTGAGAGCGGAAGAAAAATCATTACTCGGATCGGAAAGTTTGGTCCTATGGTTCAGATAGGTGACGAAAAAGAGGACGGTGAAAAAGCAGAATTCGCATCCTTACTTAGCTCACAGTCTATATCATCAATCACCCTTGAGGAAGCGCTAGAATTATTTAAACTGCCACGAATATTAGGGCAACAGGAAGGAAAAGACTTGAAAGTGAACACCGGCCGCATAGGACGTGAAGAGGCGCGTGAGGGAGGAGGTGACACGC
>ERZ802830.4600-NODE-4600-length-10969-cov-5.31198_pt1 | contig 10969 bp, 10 predicted proteins | sample MGYA00345654_ERZ802830 | MGnify/ENA primary metagenome ERZ802830 (study PRJEB30503, sample SAMEA104212375) | marine metagenome | biome: Westerlies Biome; feature: [SRF] surface water layer (ENVO:00010504) within the epipelagic zone...; material: water...
CACCACAAATGTGATTTCGATGAAGTCCAAGATAAATCCCAGGAGAAAGATGACCACCATGGTGATGATCACGGCGCCCGTAACCCCGCCAGGCATTTGATCAAAAAGATGGGCCACGGCCTCGTCCCCGCCATAACCTCGAAAAACCAATGAGAATAAAGAGGCGCCGATCAAAATAAAAAAGACCATTCCTGTGGTCTCGGTGGTCGCGATCAAACCAGACTTTAGGTCTTCCAGGCTTAAACTTTTCCGTAGGAGTGCCAGGCTGAGCGCCCCCAGAGCACCGATCCCCGCAGCCTCTGTGGGGGTTGCTGCGCCAACAACGATCGAACCCAAAACAAGAGCGATCAAAACAAGCGGTGGCATCGCGCTCGTGATGAGCTTTAGGAACGTTACTTTAGGCAGATTGGCTGGGGGCGCGAGGCTGGGTTTTGTGAGGGCGATGGCCAGCATGAACAGGCAATACAGGCCGACTAAAATCAATCCGGGTAGCATCGCTCCGGCAAATAAATCGCCGACAGAAATTGATCTCGGATTAAAGACACCGAGACTGAGTTGAGATTGTTGATAAGCGCTGCTAATCACGTCGCCCAAAAGCACCAGCGCAATCGAAGGTGGGATAATTTGACCGAGGGTGCCGGTTGCGCAAATGGTTCCTGAGGCAAGGGCTGGGTGATAGCCGGCGCGCAACATGGTCGGCAGCGCCATTAATCCCATGGTGACGACTGTTGCTCCAACGATGCCGGTGCTGGCGGCCATGAGCATGCCGACAAGACAAACGGCGAGACCGAGCCCCCCGGGCATGCCTGAGAAGGCACGGGTCATTGCATCAAGCAAGTCCTCTGCGATCTTAGAGCGCTCTAGAATGACGCCCATCAATACGAATAGCGGTACAGCGATCAGAGTTTCATTGGTCATAATGCCAAACAGGCGATTTGGCATTGCATACAGGAACGCAAGATCAAAATGGCCCCCGACAGCGCCGATCAAGGCGGCAATCAAGGCCGTTCCGGCCAAGGTGAGCGCGACGGGATAACCCAAAAGAAGAAATCCGAAGACCGCGACGAACATTAGGAGTGCAGCAATTCCCATATCAGCTTCGGAGGGCCTCGATGGCCTTGAGGGTTTGTGAGATACCTTGCATCAGGAGCAGCAGTGCCATTACTGGAATGAGGGTTTTTAGCGCAAACACCCCGGCTCGCCCCCCTGGCGCGCTGCAGGCCTCGCGCACTGACCAGGAGAAGCTGACATAGGAAAAACTGGTTACCAAAAACAAAACGGCAACAGGTAACAAAAACAAGGCAAACCCTAAGATTTCAATCCAGTGCTTTTGACGGGTCCCCAGTCTTCGATGAATGACATCCACGCGGACGTGCGCATTGTTTTTGAGGGCAAATCCAATGGCCAACATGATGAGGGCGCCATGCAGATAGACGATGGTCTCTTGTAAAGGAATTGACCCCAAATTTAAAAAGTAACGAAAAACAACGACGATTGCAGTGATGATCACCATGATCAAAGCGAACCAACTCACAGAAACCCCTATGGCCGAGGAGAGTTGGTCGACAGTTTGATGGATAAGTTTCATGATTGAAGCACCAGCAGTTCGACCAAAACAGAAAGGAAAAGGATGCCGCCGACCCACTGGTTATGGCGAAAGGCCATAAAGCATCCGTCTCGACTTCGATCGCGAATGAGCCACTGCTGGTAGAGCAAGAGACAAGCAATCAAACCAATGAAACCGTCATAGACGGGACTGAATCCGATCTGATGACCCATGAGCCAAAGCAGGGCGACAAACAAGCCTTGGAGCACGCCAATCATTAAACGGTCCAGCTCTCCAAATAAAATAGCCGTAGATTTGACGCCGATCAAAAGATCGTCGTCCCGATCAACCATGGCGTATTCGGTGTCGTAGGCGACAACCCACACTAGGTTGGCGAGGAATAATAATCCCGCAGATTCGCTTAATGCGCCTGTAACTGCGGTGAAGGCCATCGGGATCCCAAACGAGAAGGCGATACCGAGAACTACCTGAGGTAAATGTGTAAAACGCTTCATGAGGGGGTAGATACCCGCAAAGACGACAGCGATGGTGCTGAGCAAAACGGTTGCAAGGTTCGTCGTGAGCACGAGCGCAAGCGCGAGGAGCAAAAATATCGCCATAAGCTTGAGGGCATCTTTGACTTCAAGCCGCCCCTCGGCAAAGGGACGCGCCTTGGTTCGTTTAACCAGAGGATCAAATTTTCGATCCGAAACATCATTGATGATGCAACCTGCCGACCGGGTCAAAAAGGTTCCTAAAACAAAAACCAAGACAAGATGCCAACCAGGCCACCCTTCAGCTGCGATCCAAAGGGCAGTTAACGTCGGCCACAACAACAATAATGTGCCAACGGGCTTGTCCAGTCGTGACACCTCAAGCATTGCTCGCACCTGGGGTTGTTGAAGAAAGGTTAAGACCATTGGAAGATATGCAGCCGAGGGCGTAAATGCGATAGTATACGACGCTGAGCGAGCAGGCGAGATAGTATTTTCGCCGGCATCACTCACAATTCCTTTAATTATAAAGATGTGATGTTATGAAAAAGTGGCAGTGTATTGTTTGTGGATTCATCTATGATGAGGCCGAGGGTTTGGAAGAAGAAGGCATTGCGCCGGGTACCGCCTGGGATGATATTCCAGAGGACTGGGTCTGCCCGGAATGCGGTGTGGGTAAAGCTGATTTTGAGATGATTGAAATTGATTAGGGTCTGCCTGTCATAGGCCCCACAAACTGAGAGCGCGCCATGGATCGAGCAAAGCTTACCCGCAATATTCTCATCGGCATGGTGGCCGGTTTTCTTTTGGGTTCGTTGATCCACTTCGCTGAATTCAATCCGGACAGTATTGTCTCTAGTTTCATAGTGGGCGGTGTTTTTTACGTTGGCGGTCAGGTTTTCATCGCGAGTTTAAAACTTTTAGTTGTGCCTCTGGTTTTCGTCTCTCTTGTCTGTGGAGCGGGGAATTTAGCCGGTAATAACAACATGGGAGCCATTGGCCTTAAGACCGTGGGTCTCTACCTGTTCACCACGGCTGCTGCAATCGTCATGGCGCTTGGTGTCGCCAATGTGCTCAATCCTGGGCTCGGGATCAATCTTGCCGAGGGATCCTCATTCGCTGCCAAGGAAAGTCCTTCCCTAGTCCAAGTGATTATCAACATTTTTCCAAGTAACCCCATTAAAGCGATGGCCGAAGGCAATATGCTGCAGATCATTGTTTTTGCGATTTTGCTGGGCATAGCAATGACCCGAGCGGGTGAGCATGGGACAAATCTTCGTGCCTCGATGGCACGCTGGAATGAGGTCATCATGCAGCTTGTTTTGATGCTGATGCAGGCCGCCCCGGTTGGCGTTTTTTGTCTGATGGTGACGCTATTTGCAAAGCTCGGTTATGGCGCGATCAATGATCTAATCACCTACTTTGTCTGTGTTTTGTTGGTCTTAGCGCTGCATTTTTCGTTGACCTATTCGATCCTGATTCGCGTTCTAGTCGGAGTCAACCCGTTGACTTTTTATCGGCGAATGCTGCCGGTCATGGCCTTCGGTTTTAGTACGTCATCCAGTGGCGCGACCTTGCCTGTGACGCTTGAGACGGTAGAGAAACGGCTTGGGGTTGATAAGGGCGTGGGCAGTTTTGTAATTCCCTTGGGCGCCACCATTAACATGGACGGCACGGCGATTATGCAGGGTGTGGCAACCGTGTTTATCGCACAAGCTTACAACGTTGATATTGGAATGGCCGGTTATTTGATGGTGATTTTAACGGCTACGATGGCGTCTATTGGCACGGCTGGGGTTCCCGGGGTTGGGTTGATCACCCTTGCCCTGGTATTGACTCAAGTAGGCCTCCCGGTTGAGGGTATTGCGTTAATTATTGGCGTTGATCGCCTGTTAGATATGTCGAGAACGGTCGTGAATGTTGTGGGTGATGCGACGGTAGCCAGTGTCGTGGCGAGATCTGAAGATGGTTTTGATGATGCTGTGTTCAATCAAGAGACAACCACCTAGTTAAGCCTGTTGGTAGTGTTCGACAGTGCCAATCCAACGACTGATCAAAGCTTCTGCTTGCTCTTCTTCTTGGGATGCGAGTGTCTGCGCAATGCGATGGGCTTGAGGCAGTAGGTCATCGTCCCTCGCAAGGTCTGCGATTTTAAAGGCGACTTCTCCGGATTGCCGTTCCCCAAGGACATCGCCAGGTCCACGAATCGCCAGGTCTTGCTCCGCAATATGAAAACCATCTTGAGAGTCGCGCATTACGCCTAGACGCTGTTTTGAGAGCTGCCCAAGGGGGGGTTGGTAGAGCAAAAGACAATAACTTTCTTTGGCGCCCCTGCCGATTCGGCCCCTTAATTGGTGCAATTGCGTCAAACCCAGTCGTTCTGCATTTTCGATCACCATAAAACTGGCATTGGGCACATCGACCCCGACTTCGATAACTGTGGTGGCGACTAGAATTTGCGTGTGCCCTGCCTTGAAATCAGTCATGACTTGTTGCTTGTCAGCGTTGGACATCTTCCCGTGGATCAGTTCTACGGCGAGGTCGGGTAGTTCTCGTCTGAGTTCTTCAAGTAGGGTTTCTGCAGCCTGGGCATTCAAGGTTTCAGAGGGGTCGATGAGCGTGCAAACCCAGTAGGCTTGGGCACCCTCACTGCAGGCATCCCTCAGTCGCTCCATGACGCTTTGCCTTTTATTATTTGCGAGCACCCGGGTTTCGACGGGGGTACGTCCTGGGGGCAGTTCGTCGATGATTGAACAGTCCATGTTGGCATAGAGCGTCATCGTCAGTGTGCGAGGTATTGGGGTCGCGGTCATGATCAGTTGATGAGGTGTTGATTGGTTTTCGCGACCTTTATCCCGCAAAGCCATCCGTTGATGAACCCCAAAGCGATGCTGCTCATCAATGATTATGAGCCCTAACCGTGAAAATTCGACGCCTTCTTGGAAAAGTGCATGGGTGCCGATGACCATCTCGGTCTCACCCCGATTGAGCGCGTCGAGATGGGTCTTACGGACACTGGCTTTTAGGCTTCCGGTGATTAAACGCGGGACCATACCCAATGGCTGGAGCCATTGCTCGAAGGTTTGATGGTGTTGTGCCGCTAAGATTTCAGTCGGTGCCATCAACGCCACTTGTTGGCCACTGGTGATTGCAACCAGTGCACTAAACGCTGCAACTACGGTTTTACCCGATCCAACATCACCTTGTACAAGCCTCAGCATAGGGGTCTTGGATCCCAGATCTTGGAAAATTTCCTCAATCACCCGGGCTTGGGCGGCTGTCAGTTGAAAACCCAGCTGCTGATGAAACGCATCTATTTGGCTCTGATCAGGAATAAGGCTGGGCGCCGACCGCATAGAGAGTTGGGCTTTTATTTTTACGAGGCCTAGTTGGTAGGCGGTGAGTTCCTCAAGCGCCAGGGTTCTTTGACAGGGATCTAATCCAGCCAATAACTGCATGACATCAACGTCTTCTGGCGGCGCATGCAGGTGTTTTAGACAGGTCATTAAATCGGGATAGGCGCTATTGGGAATTAAGGGTGGTAGACCCTCCGTGAGTATGGGCAGTGATAACGCTTGTGTGATGGTTCGTCGAATAAAGTTCTGAGTGATACCGTCTGTGGCGGGATAAACGGGTGTCAGGGTTTTGCTGAGCGGCGCTGTTGCAGAAAGAGAATATTCGGGATGGTAGAGTTCAAGACCGGACGCTCCCCGACGCGGCGCGCCATAGCACCGTAATCTGGGCTTGGCTTCAAGGCCTTTTTGTTGTGCTTTAGAGAAGTGAAAGAACCGCAATGTGAGTTGCCCAGAGGTATCACGAAGCGTGACCACCAGACTGCGTCGTCTTCCAAATTGCACCGCCACTTGCACGACGTCTCCTTCGATCACAGCGCCTTGTTCAACGTTGAGTGCGGCGATCGGTGTGATACGGGTGCGATCCTCGTAGCGGTGAGGAAGATGCAGCAATAGATCTTGAATCGTGTGGATACCCAGACGATTGAGCTTCTGGCTCTGAGCTGGACCAATGCCCTTTAAGGTTCGGATGTCCGTTTGACGCAGGGCGTCAGCCATCAGCTTTGGCCAATATCGCGTCAATCTCAATTCGAGCCCCTTTGGGCAAGGCATTGACGCCAATGGTGGTTCTAGCAGGGTAAGGTTGTTTGAGGCTTTGCTGGAGTAATTGATTAACCGCATCGAAGTCGCCCAGATCGACGAGGTAGATGGTTAATTTTAACAAACGGCTCAGAGGCGTCTTGGCTGATTCGGCGATCGCTGCCAGATTGAGTAGGATTTGTTGAGTTTGATTTAAAACATCAGGGCCGACTAATGTGCCCGCTTTGGGATCCAGTCCAAGTTGACCGCTGATAAAGATTAGGCCATTAAATTGCACGCCCTGGGAATAAGGCCCTATGGCAGCGGGGGCATTTGGGGTTGAGATTTCGGTGAGCGAGGTTGTCACTAGCTTCTGACCCGAAGGATTTTATTAATGTTGTGGATATGACGAATTTTACGGATGACCCGAGCAAGATGAACTCGATCGCTCACATTGATGACCAGATTGACGGTGTTTGCATCGGCGCCAGTAATCGTTGAAGCGAGCACTGCAATCAGTCCTTTTTCGTGTTCGAGTTCAGCCCGCAGTTCGACCGCAAACTCCTGATCAAGTTGATCCTCCCAGCGGACAGCCATCATTTCTTCGGGCTTCTCTCTGAGTTCGCTCATGTTTTTGCAGGATTCAAGATGAATCACAATGCCCCGCCCGGCGCTGAGGTGTCCGATGATGGGGTCCCCAGGAATAGGACGGCAACAGCGTGCGTAGTTAACAACCAATCCCTCGGTTCCTTTGATCGATAAGGGGCCTTGAGCGTCTCCAGTGCTGTGCTCGGGTGTCCCAGGCTGATCCTCTACTAACCGCCTTGCGACCACACTTGCCATTTGGTTGCCTAGGCCGATTTCTGCAAGCAGGTCATCAAAGTGTGTCAATTTGGCTCTTTCGACCACGCTTGTCATTGCGCTTTCACTGACCAGGTCGAGACGACGATTTAAGGTGGCCAGTGCACGATCAATCAGTCTTCGGCCTAGGATGATCGATTCATTGAGTTGCTGCTCCTTCAAAGCATTTCTGATCCCGCTGCGGGCCTTTCCAGTGACGATAAAGCTCAGCCAAGCAGGATTGGGCAAAGCCCCTGAGGCTCTGATGATCTCAACGGTCTGACCGCTCTCTAAAGCAGTACTCAAGGGCGCTAAGCGGCGATCGATTCTGCAGGCTACGCAGGAATTTCCGATGTCTGTGTGGACAGCGTAGGCAAAATCGATCGCGGTCGAACCTTGTGGCAACTCGTAGATTTCCCCCATCGGACTAAAGATATACACCTCATCCGGGAACAAGTCGATTTTAACATTCTCGATAAATTCGAGAGAGTTGCCTGCGCTCTGCTGCAGTTCGAGCAGGCCTTGCATCCATTCCCGGGCCCGTTTGTGGCCGGGGGAGGCCGCTGTGTCTTGGCTCTTATAGAGCCAGTGTCCGGCGATCCCGCGATTGGCAAACTCTTCCATCTCATGGGTTCGAATTTGTATTTCAATGGGCAGTCCGTGCATCCCGAACAGCGTCGTATGAAGAGATTGATAGCCGTTCGCCTTGGGGATCGCAATATAATCTTTGAACCGACCCGCGACGGGTTTGTAGAGGTTATGAACTGCGCCCAATGTTCGGTAGCAGGTATCAACGTCATCAACGATGATTCTGAACGCGTATACGTCCATGATTTCGGTAAAGGATCGGCGTTTAGCGCGCATCTTGTCGTAGATGCTGTAGAGATGCTTCTCTCGCCCAAAGACTTCAGCACCGAGTTGATCTCGATCAAGGCAAGCCTCAATCGACTTCAGGATCTTACCCACCACCTCTTTACGGTTGCCTCGAGCGCGTCGCACGGCTTTTTCAATCATGCTGGACCGAAGTGGGTACAATGCTCTAAAGCCTAATTCTTCGAATTCGACACGAATCTGATTCATACCGAGCCTGAGCGCGATCGGAGCGTAAATTTCTAGGGTCTCCTTAGCGATGCGGCGCCTTTTTTCTGGCGCCAAATAACCCAATGTGCGCATGTTGTGGAGTCGGTCCGCGAGTTTGACCAGAATGACTCGAATGTCTTTGGCCATCGCCAGAGTCATTTTTTGAAAATTTTCCGCTTGGGCTTCGGCCCGGGAGTGGAACATGCTGCTCAATTTACTGACGCCGTCCACCAATTCCGCGACCTCTTTGTCAAATTCCGAGCCGATTTGATGCTTGGGAACCCCGGTATCTTCGATCACATCATGGAGCAGCGCCGCCATCAAACACTGATGGTCCATACGCATTTCGGCGAGGATGGCCGCGACAGCCAACGGATGGTTGATGTAGGGTTCGCCGGACTTCCTAAACTGGCCTTCGTGGGCAACTTCCGCGAATTCAAACGCCCGCACGACCTGATCAACCTGATTTTGATCAAGATATTGGGTGAGTTGGGTGGCAAGCGCATCGATGGTCTGCATCAGATGACTATACCAACGATTTATAGAAATTGAAGGTAGTCTTCAGATTTAGACGAGAAAAATTGGAAATAAAGCCGTGGACTCGTGGGCCAGAGGGTCTTTAGAACTCGGGATCGGGTGCTCGGTCAAACGTTTCGGCGAGGAGTTCCATCGACATGGGCTCGAAATCCTCTTTGGGCTTCTCAGTGAGAATGTCAGGGCCAACCAGGCCATCGGCGATTTCCCGCAATGCCAAAACTGTCGGCTTGTCGTTTTCAACCGGAACCATTGGATCTTTCCCTTCCGTTGCCAGTTGTCGCGCACGCTTGCTGGCGACCATAACAAGCTCAAAGCGGTTATCGACGTTTTCCAAACAATCTTCTACGGTAACTCGGGCCATAGGGCGCTCCTTGATCAGGGTCGAGGTGTAAGTTCGGCGGCTAACTTTGCCGGGGAGCGCATTCTATCGGTAAAAAGATCGCCCCGCAACACGCCAGATTTTATTCGTTAGTGGCTGTTAACTGATCGATTAAAGCCTGATGGCGCTGGGATTGTCTCACCCGGGTAAATTCCGCCGCATCATCGAAGACGATTGTCTCCAGGCCTGCCAGCGCCTCCTCAAAATTGTCGTTGATCAGGAGATAATCAAAGTGGATACATTGCGCAATCTCGGTGAGCGCCCCAGCATGGCGTCGCTCTACGGTCGCCGCATCGTCTTGACCCCGGTTGATAAGCCGTTCTCGTAAGCTGTTGAGTGACGGTGGCAGGATAAAGACGAGCCTTGCCTGGGGCATTTGTGCTTTAACCTGTAGCGCGCCTTGCCAATCGATTTCGAGAATCATTTGCTGTCCAGCGGTGGTAATGCGCTCCATTTCTTGCAGGCTGGTTCCATAAAGATTGTCAAAGACTTCGGCATGCTCGATAAATTGCCCTTGATCGACTAGCGCTAAAAATTCTGAACGATCAACAAAAAAGTAGTTTTCACCATCGGTTTCGTTGGCTCTTTTGGTCCTGGTTGTGTGTGAGATACTGACGGCAGCGTCAGAATGTTGGGATAAAAGGGCGCTGACGAGGCTGGTTTTACCCGTACCTGAGGCGGCTGCGATAACGAAGACGTTGCCGCGTTTTGAAGAATGCTTTGAACCCATCAGAAATCCCGCTGATAAGAAGGCGTGATGAAAGAGCCGGAGATACTAAAAGATGCGCGGCGTGCTTGCAATTGTCAGCTCAGGGATGCTTTTCATTATTCTAGATTTTGGATCTGCTCGCGCATCTGCTCGATGGCAACCTTAAGCTCAACCGCCGAAAAGGTAGATTCGGCGGCGATCGATTTGGACGCCAATGTATTGGCCTCACGGTTGAGCTCCTGCATGAGAAAGTCTAGACGACGACCCACTGGACCCTCCGCCGCGAGGCACCGCCTGACTTCCCTGACGTGGGCATCAATGCGATCGATTTCTTCAGCGACATCCGCTTTGCTGGTGAGCAGAACGATTTCCTGGTGCAACCGTTCTGGGTCAAGATCGAGTTTTAGGGCATCAAACCTTGCAATCAATCGAGCCTCGGCGCTTTGGATGATTGAAGCAATCTCAGTTTTAACCCCTGTCATGAGATCTGTGATCAGATCCAGCCGGTTCAAAATACTCTCCGCCGTTGCTGCTCCCTCTCTCTCCCGGTTTGCTTTGAAAAGGTTCAAAGCGGTGTTAAATCCGTCAAGAATGTCGAGCTCATCGGGTCCTGCGGCGGCATGGGTCAGCACACCAGGCCACTTTAAAAGGTCCAGTCCAGAAAGTTGGGTCTTCTCCTCGGTCAAATGATCGATTGACCCGACCGCGGCTCTGACTTGCTCGACGACTCCAGAATTGATCTCGAGACGGGCCTCAGCGTCATTGGTTTGACGCAGCGTGCAGTCGACCTTGCCCCGGGCCAGTTGCGTTTTGGCGGCTGCTCTGAGCGCTGGCTCCAGGTGACGACACACCTCAGGCAGTCGAAAGTTCAGTTCGAGAAATCGATGGTTCACGGCTCGAATTTCCCAGACCAGAGCCTCGTTTTCGGCGCTGGCAAAGCCGGTCATACTGCTAATGGTCATCAGCAATTCTCGCTTAAGGAATTCAAAGAAGTATAATCGTAGTTCACTCGATCCATTTTTGGAATTTTATGACGTCTTTTATTCGATCCAACGAACGCCAACTCGACGCGCTCCGGCCTGTTTCCATCGTTAGACAGTACAACAAGCACGCAGAAGGCTCGGTGCTGGTTTCCTTCGGGGACACGCAAGTGATCTGTACGGCCTCTCTTGAATCGGGTGTACCACCTTTTTTGCGGGGCAAGGGCCAAGGTTGGATTACGGCGGAATATGGCATGTTGCCTCGGTCAACCCATGAGCGAATGGGGCGAGAGGCTGCTCGAGGCAAGCAATC
>ERZ802830.4602-NODE-4602-length-10968-cov-7.63456_pt1 | contig 10968 bp, 22 predicted proteins | sample MGYA00345654_ERZ802830 | MGnify/ENA primary metagenome ERZ802830 (study PRJEB30503, sample SAMEA104212375) | marine metagenome | biome: Westerlies Biome; feature: [SRF] surface water layer (ENVO:00010504) within the epipelagic zone...; material: water...
GGAAAACTTGCAAACATATTTGCGGATATCGAATCAACAGAACTTCGCAAGTCAGGTAAGTTGAAACAGATCATTGGTGGAGAGGGTATCGAGGTACAGCGCAAGTACCAAGACCCTTACACCATGTATCCGCGTGCAAAGTTTATCTTTTCGGCAAACAGGTTCCCAAAGACATACGACCAGACAGACGGATTCTTCAGAAGGTTTGTCGTTCTACAGTGGAGGAGAAAGTTTACTGACGAGGACAAGGACATTCATCTTTTGGAAAAACTTACCACAGACAAACAGGAGATGTCACAGGTATTCAAGGTCATTGTACAGATAGCAAAAAACATGGACAAGAACGGAGACTTTACATTTACCAAGACTGTCAACCAGGTACGCGACACATGGAACGAACTGGCTGATCCTATACTCATGTACATCCAGCAAAGACTCATTGATGCAGGCGGTTCAATCTGTACAAAGAAGGAGGTATACGAGGACTACGTAAAGTTCGCAAGACAGTATGAGATGGTTCCTCTAAGAATCGGAGCATTTGGAACTGAGTTTAGGAATTACTATGAGGAAGTTACCGTGAGAGACAAGGACACATCAAGTGTATCAAAGTACTGGTGTGACTTTAAGATAAAACCAGACCCAGTACAAGAAGGGGCCATGGACAAACACCTAGGGTAAACTTTATATAGACATTAATTGTTTAGTTTTATATGTGGGCATTAGCATCTTGTGTTTCCTGTGGCAGACCTATAGACCTTGGCTCCAGAACGAAACGCAGAAAATATTGTGAAACCTGTAAGAAGGTCAGACAAAAACTAGGCGTTCAGGCATTTGTCAAAAGACAAAAACTTTTATCTTAACAGTATGAATGGTATGGATTGTATGCATACTATTGACTGAGTCTACCAAAAAGTTCCCTTGTCTGAACAGTCCAAATGGGCCCCACAGTTTGGGCATATCATATGACATGCTGTAAACTTGTTCATATCAAAATCACATCTAGGACATTTTATACTCATAGTTTTTTTCTTTTACCATACTTTATAGGATTCAGTCTGTGCAGTTCCCTGTGACATTTATGACAAAGTATTATACCGTTGTTTTCTATCAAGGCCATTGCCTTGTTTGTCTTTTTGTATATTATGTGATGTGCCTCTAACTTTGCACTCTTGCCTTTCTTTCCACAATACATGCATTTCTTTCCGTCTCGTTTCATGACACATCCCTTCCATGCCATAATGGCATATCTGTATGCATCCGCTGTTACGCCAAAAGTGTCTGCCTCAAGCTTGTAACGTGTCTCTGTGAATTTTTTAACCATCTCTGGATTATCTTTTCTGTATTTTTTTACCCTTTTCCTTACCTTGTCCTTGTTTTTTTGGTATGATTTTCTTGACTGCTTAAGTTTAAAATCCCTGTTTTCCCAGTATCTTTTTTTCTCCAAACTTGCCAGATGTTCCTTGTTCTTTCCATAATAATCCCTGCAATATTTTCTGTATCCGTCTGGATCTGCTTTTCTTTTTTCAGCCACACGTGAAATTATCTCTTCCCTTTTATCCTCATATCTTTTCTTTGCTGACTGTAATTTTTTTTCCTTGAAATCCTTGTCATTCTTGTATCTTGAATTTTGGGCATCACGATATTTTTGAGGATTCTTGATATAGTCATGCTTTGCACAAAGTCCGTCACAAGTAACAAAATTTGTACAGTTCCTTTTGGAGCATATGCTTCTGCCTTTCTTTCTACTCAAATTTGGCCACCTTAATCTTCTTCCATGACTCTGGTACCTTAACATCCCAGCAGTCAACAAATTTAAAAGGTATATTCAAACTTTCATATATGTCTTTTTCTTCTTTGTCCAGAACCTTCATTGTTTACAACTGTGCTCCCTCACACATGTATCACAAAACTCTAACTTGCACTTTGGACAGTCTGCAAGCATTCCAGGTCTGTAACCTGCACCACATTCGTCACATTGTATGCCGTTCACTTCTTACTCTGTTTTACACATGTTAATAAACTTTTCAGTGTAGTGTCTCCATACCTTAACAAACGCTCTACTGCCTGATGGTGTGGCGAACATAGATATATAAAGCGCCTCGGGTTCTTGCGAATCAAAGGTGCCAGGTCCTTATAGTACTGCAGCGTGCCACTTGAGTTCTTGGGATAGTTGGAATGTACCACGTCGTCTGCAATATACCACTTGTGATGAAAAGTCATTCCCTTCTTTGACTTTGGCTTCTTGCATACAAAACAAACCCCCTCATAATATCTCTCGGCAAGCTCTAACTTGATTGCCTTTATCTCATCCTGTAAGGTCAACGACTTTCTCTATTTTCTTTTCCCTTTGTTTTAAATCCTGTACAATTCCCTTTAACATAATTACCTCGTTCTGTAGGTCAAGTATGTGCTGGGCAATGTCTATTGTTCTTATGTGTGGACCATGTGTTATGATTAATTCATTGATCCCTGGAAAACTTTTGAACTGTGATTTTTTTATTTCCATATGTCTCACCCATGGTTATGGTACATGCCCTGCTTGTCTTTCTTTTCAGCAGCACGTCTCTTTTCGTCATTGCTGTAACCCTTGTACATAAAGTATTTTGCATTGAGTGATTTTTTTGTAGGGTGTTCCTTGTAGTCGTCCTCCTGTTGATAACTTCCAAGTCTGTGTCTCAGGCCATAGCGATAACGTTGATCCTCATTCTTTCCCCACTTTGCACCTACCTTGCCAGCGGTGGTTCCGACGTATACTGGTTTTTTGTCCTTGTTATAAAGCTTATAATTTCCAGCAGAGTTTGGCACCTTAGCCAGATTCTCTTTGGTTAATTTATATACCCTTCCGCTTCTAAGCCAACCCATAAAAAGGTAGTATCTATCTACTATATAAATATGACCTTAAAGGTCTAAACCAAATGACTGTGATATTGTATTCCATTTTCTGTATTCCTCAAGAAACATTTTACCCCTTTCAGTTATAATGAATACCTTTTTACCCTTTACTGATATCTCGTTGATAAGATTGCTTTGTGTCAGTTTCTGTATGAAACCGCTTGCCCTGCCAAATGGCAGGTTTGAATGTCTTAGAAGCGGTGTTATGGTTATTCCAATTTCTCCACTTTGCATTACTGTCTCAAGTATGTCTTCAGTTATTTGCTGTCTTGATCTGTTCATATTATTATCATTATCATGGTTATATAAAGTTAGCGATTGACATACCTTCCAATCATCTTGGGCCCATAGTCTTCAGGATGAAACTTTACTGCACACTTTACACATAACTGGTATTTTTTCCAGCAGTTGTATTTTGTTGTACATCTTGTATATCTCCCACATTTTAAACACTTCAATATGTATATCTCCTTACTCTGTTTGATCTTGTCCTTGGGTTGCTTCGCGTTCTACATCCGCAACATTTGCAGTGTGGTTTTGGATTGTCTTTCTTCAAAAATAACTTACTGCATATTGAACAGTACACATGTATTCCAAGTGAATAGTCATGTCTGCCTGTTTTTTTAACTCCCTTGCATTTTCCTTTACATATATTAGTCATTGGTTGAATCAAATTTAAAACTTCTATGATAAGTCATTCCAAGGTAATGGCATTTTGAACATTGCTGTGACCTTGTCCAGCAGTGTGCCTTTACTGCTTGGCCAGACTTTACAGTCTTACCGCATATCTTGCATCTCATTTTAACTGTTTAAAAAAAACTAGTCATCCAATACTTTCTTTTCAGAATCAAACCTGTCCTTCTCGGCTGGCTCAAACTGAATGAATGCAGTTATTGGATTCTCTGGGTCGTGTATTTTTTGGTGGCATTTTGAATGCACCCATGCTATGGTCTCTGGCTCGTAGTACCTTATGTGATGTCTTACCATCGGATTGGTATCGTCAGAACTCTTTACATGGCATACAATGCATGTTTCCTGTGTATTGACGAAAGGCGTTCCTTCTACAATCAACGCTCGTCACCAGCGCCAGTTATGACTCCCCGAGCTTTACGGTCAGCCAGTTTCTGTATGTTGGTTACTGCAACGTCGTCCATTGATATGTTGTAACGTCTGCCTACCATTGCAACATACCAGAGAACGTCACCCAATTCTTTCTTGAGTTTTTCTCCGTCTATGTTGCCCTCATCTCTGAGGAATCGTTTGCGTAAACCAGCAACTTCTCCAGACTCCTCTACCAGTCCAAGGAAATAATAGTTCAATGGGTGGCCCAAGTCTGTTTCATCTGCTAGTTTCTCATATGTGTCGAAATTCATTAATCTAAACTGAGTATTTTTCTCTCATACTCTTATTTATAGCTTGCGATATGCAGTTCTTTAATTCATCCTCTGTATGCTTGCTTGTAATTTTTCCGCAGTTTTCGCAGGGGATCTCCCCTATCGGGGATGGGGTTGTAGGGGAAGGGGTATTTGGTTTCTTTGACGAAAGGTCTTCTTCAGGTTCTCTGAACCAAAAGGTCAGAACTTTCTACCTTCCTTGTACTTGGCTGCGTAGTAAAGTTTTCTGCCAGTGTTGTTGCTGCCCAATGACATGTTTGTCCACCTGCTACCGCATGCATTGCATGATATAATTGAAGGATATTTCTGTTCGAGTACTCCGTTCTGACATGCTGAACATATCATTCTTCGTCGTCATCTCCTCCAGTAAGCCATTCCCATTCTGCTCTTTCCATGTTGATTGTCATATCTTTTACTATTTAAATTTTGTTAAGAAAAAAATGTCACTCTCTTTCGATGTCGTGACTTTTGTAGAATTTGTCTAGTTCTTCCTCACTCATTCTTGGCTTGGCATTTTTGTTTTTCCATTTCATTGCCATTATAGCTCCTATGGCTGCCAAAGCAAAGAATAGTGCTGTCGTGATTTCTGTGATCATATTAACATCATATCCTCATAGCATTCAAAACATATATACTCTTGGGTCTTGAACGGTGTCCAATATGGCTCGTCAGGTTTTGCAACCCAATAACCTCCGCAATCTTCACATTCAAACGACATAATTCGGTCATTTATTCTGTTCTCTTTGCAGTGCTCATGGTCACATGATATCATTGTTGTGGCCATTTCCTTTTCCAGGTCGCCTATGTATACACCACATTTGTCACATGGCGTATGGTCTGGTACCGTCTCTTTTAACGTGGCAACAAACTCGACTTCCTTAGTTATGCCTCTTGAATCTGTTACTGGAACTGTATATGGAAAGTTTCCATATGTTATTACTTCCTTGTAACCTGTGATCTTTTTTGCTTTACCTTTTTCTCTCATAAGTTTAATCTACTCCTTTCCGACATTTGTCTTCCACTTCTTTGCATAGAATATAATGTTTACTAACAGGATGCCAATGCTTGTGATAAAAGTACCTAGTTCGATCCATATCAAATCCTTGGTATACCTCTTTTTCTAAGACACCTTGCTAATATCTCCAGCATTACTTCTCCTTTATTAGTCAAATTAAAATTATATTTTACTTCATCATATGTAACTAATTCTAATTTTTGCAATTTCATTACATCATAAAACCAAACATATGTTTTTCTAACTGGCGCGTTATGAATTGAAGTTTTTCCTATTATTCCAAGTAATGATAAATACAAACCATATCCTTCTTCATTCAGTCCTCCTGTTTTTGTTACATATCCTTTTTGTACTGCATGTGTAAAAATAACAAAATATTCTTTTGAATCTGATGAATTAATTTTCCATGAAGGCATTATATGTTAAACCTCCTGTGTAACTTTATCAGTATGTTCGGAGCAAAGAATCCTGGATTCTCGTTCATGGTACATTCTGCACAAGTCTTAAACTGCTGGTAACATCTTACCTTGTCAGCATATCGGACACGCTGATGACATGACTTGCATCTCATTCCTCATCCTCGTCACATTTTTCTTGATTGTAACAGGCAAAACATTTTGGGATTCCTTTGCATAAGATCTGTTCCACATTGCTGGAGAAACATTTTTGACATAGACCTTTCAATCTACGTTTCTCCATGCTACTTTGTTATAATATATTTCATATACTGCACCACATTTATCACAGTAGAATTTTCCAGTAACATCATATTTATGATGTGTCTGTTCAAATACTTGTTTACTGAATGTTTCACATGTTGCATTACATTTAATACATTTTTCTATAACATAATCAAATGCTTCAGTTGGTTCTATTATATTCATCATCGTTTCTTTTTCACCTTTCTCCCCTTTTTATATGTTTGCTTTTTCTTTGTCTTGTTTTGTCCAATGTCTATGCCTGCCTGCGACATGTCCATCTTTACTGGGTCGCCTGCAAGTCCTCCAAGACCTTGCATTAATTGTGATATGCCTGCCCCTACCTGGACCATTGTCTTGATTGCTGAATCCATTTTTTCCTGTCCAGATTTCTTTGGCTTTGTACTTTCTGTTGAAGGAGCAGTTCCGCTGGCTTGAATAAAAAGACTTAGTATCTTGTGTTGCTCAAATCCTTTTGCAGTAAGCATTGTCTGAATGCCATACTGTCCAGCAACGTCTACTATAAGTCCCTCTTTTCTTAACTTGTTAATTGCCTTTACTAGTTCCTCATTTTCTATTTGTTCTCTTGTTTTATCCATTATTGTTACCCCACTGTTTTGCCATTGCTCTGGCAATCCCTGTAAATGTTCTACTTCTGTCTGTAGAATTTCTTGGCGTATTATACCACCCCTTGGTATACCTGTGTCCGTTGGGTGTTGTTATGTAAGTTAATTCAACCGTCTTGGTTGGTTTAATTTTTGGCAGGTTCTTTAGCCACAGACATGTTTTCTTTGAGTGGTCGTGTCCGTGCTGGTAAGGCTGTATTATCTGCGTGTACTTTGGAAGGCCTGCTGCCAGCGAAGGCACAGGGTTCTCAATGCATATCTTTTCAATGTCAGCGTTAAGCAGCGCCATGAAAAGACTTGTGTCAATCTTTACCTTTTCTTTCTTGTTCAACTGTGCCCTGTTTCTGCACATGAACGTGCACACTGGATGACCTATCATCATGTCCCATCCCTCGTCAAGATGTTTTAGCACGTCGTCCTGTATGTGATAATCAGTATTGTTTTTTTCGTCAGGCTTTATGTCGCATGACCATGCATCGTGACCTTTCTTTCTGAATGCATCTCTTATTATTCCAGAGCATTCGCAGGCTATTAGTATCTTCATTGCTTTCTGCTAAACTCCGAGTATTTTAATTCCTTTATCTGTTTCATCATGTCCTTTATTCTGTTTCTTATTGTAACTTCCGTAATGCCTGCTGCAAGAGCGACAGTTCTCTGCGTATAGTCCCATCCCTTTAGACAGCAACAATAATACAGTGCTGCTGCTGCAAGTCCCACTGGATCCTTGCCTTCCTTGCTGTCAAGCTCATTCAACAGTCTTACGGCCTGTTGCTGTGTCTTGACGTTGATTGGCGGAATGCAGTTTGTACCGATTCTTGATATGTAACTTACTGGAGACATTATGTTTGGCTTGATGTCAAGTGTCTTTATTATAAGTCTGTAGTATGCGCTGATGTCGCTTCGCCTTGCATAGCATGCGTTTGTAAAGTCGGTCAGTGTCTTGCTTGTGCCTTCCTCACGGGATGCTGCGTAAAGACATGCTGCAGAAAAGACAGTTGTAGTTCTTCCCCTCATCATCTTGTACTTTTCACATTCCCTGAATATCTCAGCACCTCTCTGTTTTATATTTTCATTGATACCCAGTACCTGACAGAGTCTTGTTATCTCACTGTTTGCTATGTTGAGAGTCTTCTTGCCGTTTGACTTTTGGCGTTTGTCCCATACCGAAATTCTTTTTGCCATGTCCTTGGCTTCCCCTTTCAGGTATTTTCCAGAAGCATCCTTGTTTCCTATTCCAATCATTGTGCTTGACTGCATCATCGGATTCTCTGGAGGGCCAGTTCTTCCAGTACCCTTATCACTGATATCGTAATCCCATGTGTCGTCGGCAAATCTTTCTGCCCATACTACTCCGCACTTGCTACAAACAATCTCATGATCTGTTGTAACAAGTCCAGCATTGCATCTTCCACATTGCTTATCCTTTAAATTTCTATCCATTCCTTGAACCATTTTATTTATATGTTTTTACCGTTATATAAAGTTAACTATTTAAGAACCAATGATATTATTACAGTCCCTATTGTCGTGCTTACTATTGAATCAAACATTACAGTGCTGTTTGTCTCGTATGCAAAGAGTGGAAAAATAAAGGCAAGAGAAACGCATGTCATCAAACCGAACAGTTTTGAAATGGTCACCAATTGATTTGCGGATTCCATTTTGCCTTGTTGGTTTTCGGTTTTCGTTTCACTGACCTTTTTGGTTTAGGTCGATTGTCCTTCTCTGCTGCTGCAGCAAGGATATCTATAACCTTGTCAAGTCTTGACCTTGTTACGGGTTTTTGTACCTTGAGGGTATGTGACCTTTTATTTTTTGTTTTCTGTTTTCCGAACATTCTTTGATTTCCTTTTTGTTTTCGTTTTTGGTTTTTCTGCGACTACTGGAGAGTTTCTTGCAAACTCTGATTTTCTCAGAATCACTCTTTCCCCGTCAGTAGCAACAGTGTCATAGTGTGCTCCGCCATGCTGACTTCCAAAAAGAATAGCATCCAGATCCACTAGGTGTACGTATGTCGTACGGCCGTCGCAGAGTGCTATCGCATCTCCAAGACCATTATAATTGAACTTGATAATTTCTACTATCTCCCAATCATAAGGATACATGGTTCCCAAAAAGTCATCCCATCCTTTCCACTCTGTTCTGTAAAACAGATCTGGAACTGCTGGTAACCTTGAAATGTCGTCTACTACTTTCTTTGCCATATTAATCATAAGTTGTAATGAAAAAAAAGTTTAATTTCTAATAGTTATTTCAATTTCTTTTGGCTCAATAATCATTGTATCATCCAATATAAATGCCTTCATATTCTTTTCAGTACCTGAATAAATTATCCATATTCCTGGATTGGTTTTCATAAACCTTTCATCAGTTACTGACGGATATGCTTTGTTGTTTGGATGTGAATGAAATATTCCTATGACATCCAAGTCTAAATTTGCAGCAAGTTTATATCCTTTCATTAGTTGCTCACTTGAAATTGTAAAGTGTACTGGCGACTCATCAGTGTTGTCTGTATGATATACAAATTTTACTCTGTTACCTTTTCCAAACAGCATTGCACATACTTCAAACTTTTGACTATTTGCATGATCTATCAAAAGTTGATTGTCCTGTTCTCTTAGGATAACTTTATTCATTCTTCATCCCTCACATAAATCTCTATTATCATCTTTGCTCCGCACTGCTTTTCCTGTTTGATAGAGTTCTCGTACTTTATCTTAATCTTGCAGTTAGACAATTCAAACTCTGACAATTGTTTTTCCACATTGTTTCTGACGTCCCATACTACAAGTCTGTTGGGCTCTTTCAGCCATCTGTTGTAGCGAGCCCTGTATGCCAGAACCCATTCTGGTCTGATCTTGTTGTATCTGTAATCTATTTTCATTGTCATCATTTAAAGTCCTCTGGATTTTTTACGTTCTCTTGGAACATTGTCATCATTCTAAGATACGCATGTCTTTTCTGGTGCTTGAATGCCTCGGTCTTTGCATCAAACTCTGGCTCTATGTTGTCAAAGTACTGGCCACATTCACATGCCCATATGTCAGTGTCCTTGTCATATGACATCCATGGTATCTCCTTTGTAGGTTTGTTTGGCTTGTCGTCAAAGTAGTTGTCCCATCCCTCACAGTTCTCAATGTGATTCTCCAGAACAGTCTCGCTTTCGTTGACTGGAAATATTTGGTCACATGCTATGCATGCTTTGCCGTTTGATACTCCCTTGAAATATTTATCAGTGTTCAATATAATTAATTCTCCTTTTTGACTTGTAGCACATGTCACAGCTTCCGCACTTGCTTCCGTGATCCGAGTCAGCGTACACTGGGCAGTCGAAGCCTGGTGTCTTGCCTACCTTGTCTTTGGTAATTACCACGCTTGTGGTCATTCCCTTAAGCTTGATTGGCTTTCCGTTTATCATGTATCCAGACACCCTTACGTTGAGATTGCTTGGCAGTTTTTCTCCAGTCTTTATGAATGCCTGCATAAGCTTGACTTCCTTTGTAGGTAGCCAGTGCTTTACTTTTGGAGTCTTTCTTGCTATCTCTATTATCTTTCTAAAGTGTTCCATTGACTGTAGGTCTCCAGAGTCATGCCATCTGAATTTGTCTAGTAACTTTCCTTTTATTTTTTTATGGCTGATTATGTATATCATTGCATCTACCCAGTATGGCTCGTTCTTTATTTTGTCCATGCGAGCGTTCAAACATTTCTGGCATGAAGGAAAAATATATCTTCCCTTTCTTGCATAACAGTGCTCACATACAGTTCCTTTTATCTCGTGCAGTTTGCCACCCTGCTTGCAGTCAAGTGCAGATGTGCTGTAGCCGAATGTCTCCATCTTTCCTGGTCTGGAAAGGCTTACAACGTAAGGCAGTGCCTGCTTGATTGATTCAAAGTCCTTGTAGACTTTAATCATTTGGAATATTGTTCCTTTCTTTAATTTTATTCTTTTCTTTTTCATGTTTATTTTTATCCTCCCATACTTATCATTTCATCTTTTAATACTTTTAATTCTTCAGTTGTTAAATTATATTTTTCAAGTTTTATTGTAAATTCTGATTTCAGTTCTAAGGCTTGTTCATCATCATGTTCTGCCAAACAATTTTCTGCATTATTCCATATTTCAGTTAGTTCGTCAATTATATTCTCTCTTAACTTATTCAATTATTAAAAACATCCTTCATAATCAATATGGATAGCATTCCGATTCCGATTCCAAACAATGTGCTGTTGGTAAACAGATCCTTTGTTACTTGGAATATTGCTTTTTTATTCATAACGTCCAAGCCCCTGTTTGCAGTGAGAGCATTCCTTGTCAGGATATGTCCTTGTCTTTGTAA
>ERZ802830.4603-NODE-4603-length-10960-cov-9.32976_pt1 | contig 10960 bp, 9 predicted proteins | sample MGYA00345654_ERZ802830 | MGnify/ENA primary metagenome ERZ802830 (study PRJEB30503, sample SAMEA104212375) | marine metagenome | biome: Westerlies Biome; feature: [SRF] surface water layer (ENVO:00010504) within the epipelagic zone...; material: water...
ACAATTTTTATTGTTATATATTTTTATTTGTATTTTTTACAATTATAATTTGGTGATTATCAATTAGTTAAATATATTTGTAAACGTAAATAATACATTTAATAATAATAGTATATATAAGATTTAAAAATGAGTGATCAAAATTCAAAATTTAGAATCCCCGGTTTTAAAAATTACAAACAATTAATTGAGCGTGCCTACAACTATAGGTTCATTGATCCAGCAGAAAGTGATATTGCTGAGTACAGAGCAATGCTTTTAATGAGTGAGTATAATAAAAATGCATTTCTTGATAGATATGATGATTTCAACTCAATAAGAGAATTAAAACAAATGAAAGTATTTAGTATTTAAAAAAGAGTTATGAAAATTGTAAAAGACTTCAATAAGTGGATTGATCAAAATCTTGATCGTGTAGAGCAAAAGTTAATTAATGATGAACGCTATGATGAATTATTATATCATATGGAAGATGTTCTTTACTATGAATATACAAAGGAAATTAACAAAGATTATTCAAAGAATCAAATCAACCATACCTTCGATTTTTGGAAGCAAAATGCTCGTAAAGAATTGTTTGAGCACCGCTCTGCCTAAATAAATTTTTCTGCCAATATAGTCGCCATTTGTTGTTGCAGTTGATGCGCAGAACTAGCAGCAGCTTGAGCGAAATCTTCACTAGAAGAAGCATATATAATTCCTCTAGATGAATTGATAAGTAAACCTATTTTACTATTCATTCCAAAATCACAAACAGCTTTTAAGTCTCCTCCTTGAGCACCAACTCCCGGCACCAAAAAGAAATTATCTGGAACTATAGTCCTTATTTCTGATAAAAAATCAGCTTTTGTTGCTCCAATTACATACATCAAATTTTCTGAATTCTCCCAAGTTTTAGAAACCTCCAATACGCGCTTGTATAAGAACGTATTTTCAACTTCTTGTGTTTGAAAATCAAAAGCACCTGTATTAGATGTTAATGCTAAAAGAATAGTATGTTTATTTTTGAAAGCTAAAAAAGGTTCAACAGAATCTTTACCCATATATGGAGCAACAGTAACACTATCAAAATTTAAATCATCAAAGAAAGCCTTAGCATACATGGTACTCGTATTGCCAATATCTCCCCTTTTAGCATCAGCAATGGTAAAAATTTTAGGGTGATTAGCATTAATATAATCTATTGTTTTTTTTAATGATGCCCATCCATCAGTACCATAAGCCTCATAAAATGCAGTATTAGGCTTGTATGCTACACACAAATGATGCGTGGCATCTATAATAGCTTTATTAAATTCAAAAATTGGATCTTCTTTGTTTAATAGATGACTTGGAATTTTTTTTAAATCAACATCTAAACCAATACACAAAAAAGATTTCTTTCTTTTAATTTCATCAACAAGTAAAGCTATATCCATAAAGTTCTAATTAAATTGTTTCATCATTAGCTTTAAGCTTTTCAGTATTTTCAGCAAGCATAAGTTCATCAATTATTTTTTGAATATCGCCATTAACAATATTTTGAAGATCATAAAGTGTCAAACCAATTCTATGATCGGTTACCCGTCCCTGGGGATAATTGTATGTTCTAATTTTAGCACTTCTATCACCAGAAGAAACCATAGAACCGCGCTTTGCAGCATCTTCTTCTTGTTTTTTAGCCAACTCCAAATCATAAAGTCGAGAGCGCAATACTTTAAAAGCCTTTTCTTTATTTTTATGTTGGGATTTCTGATCCTGACATTGGGCCACCAAACCAGTTGGAATATGAGTTAATCTTACTGCAGAGTAGGTAGTATTTACAGACTGTCCGCCAGGGCCTGAAGAACAGAAAAAATCAATTCTAACGTCTTTAGGGTTTATTTCAACATCAAACTCCTCTGCTTCTGGAAAAACCATAACGGTTGCTGCACTTGTATGAACTCGACCCTGTGTCTCAGTTTGTGGGACACGTTGTACACGATGTACCCCAGCTTCAAATTTAAGGGTACCATATACATCTTCACCTGATACTTCAAATTGTATTTCTTTGAAGCCCCCATTAGTGCCCTCGCTATAGTCAACAGTACTTACATTCCATCCCTTTGATTCGCAATACTTGGTATACATTCTAAATAAATCACCAGCAAAAATACTAGCTTCGTCACCACCAGTTCCTGCTCTAAGTTCAACAACTGCATTTTTAGAATCCTCTGGATCTTTGGGTATCAGTAAAAATTTAATTTCTTCTTCTAAAATCGGAATTCCTGATTTGGCCTCTTCAAATTGCATCTTAGCCATCTCAACCATTTCTGCATCACTTCCATCAGCTATTATTTCTTCAGCTTCTTTAAGATTATCTGTTAAAAGTATATAAGCTTCGCGCTTTTCAACTAGTAGTTTTAGATCTTTATATTCTTTATTAAGCTGCACATAACGTTTTTGATCAGAAATTATGTCAGGTTGAATTATTAAATCACTAACCTCATCAAAACGTTGTTTAACTATTTGTAGTTTATCTAGCATATCTTACTGAAATTGTATGTTAAAATACAATAATTTAAATGTTACAATTTATTTTCTAATTCTAAAGAACTACTTATACTCAAAAGTTCCAAAAGCACTTTTTATGGTGAGCTTTTTATTAGTTGCTGCTTCTACTCTTCCTACAATTTTAGCATCTACATTAAATGATTTTGAAATAGCAATTATATCCTCAGCCACTGAAGGGTTGACGTAAAGCTCCATTCTATGACCACAATTAAATACTTGAAACATTTCTTTCCAGTCAGTATGAGATTGCTCCTGAATTAATTTAAAAAGTGGTGGAATATCGAATAGATTATCTTTAATAACGTGCTTATCATCCAAGAAATGTAAAATTTTTGTTTGTGCACCTCCAGAACAGTGAATCATTCCATGGATATCTTCACTATTGTATTTACTTAATATATTTTTAATGATTGGCGCATAAGTTCTTGTTGGAGACAAAACCAGTTGCCCTGCATCAATAGGGCTTCCATCAACGGTATCGGTTAATTTTACCTGTCCTGAGTACACCAAGTCTTCTGGGACTGCTGCATCAAAACTCTCAGGGTATTTTTCAGCTAAATATTTATTAAAAACGTCATGTCTAGCAGAAGTAAGTCCGTTACTCCCCATACCACCATTATAGGAGTTTTCATAAGTAGCTTGACCAAACGACTCTAACCCAATAATAACATCTCCCTCTGAGATATTATCATTATCAATTATTTCTGAGCGTTTCACTCTTGCAGTTACTGTAGAATCAACAATTATTGTTCTAACCAAATCACCAACATCTGCAGTTTCACCTCCTGTAGAATGAATGGTTATTCCGTATTTTGATAAATCTTGAATTAATTCCTCTGTACCATTAATAATAGCAGAAATTATACTTCCTGGAATCAAATTTTTATTTCTTCCTATGGTAGATGATAGCATGATATTAGATGTGGCGCCCACACACAATAAATCATCAATATTCATAATCAAAGCATCTTGGGCTATACCTTTCCAAACAGATAAATCTCCTGTTTCTTTCCAGTACATATAAGCCAAAGCACTCTTAGTTCCTGCTCCATCCGCATGCATTACTAAACAATATTCAGGATCATTTGTTAAATAATCAGGAACTACTTTACAAAAAGCTTTGGGAAAAAGACCTTTGTCTATATGTTTGATTGCATTATGAACATCTTCTTTTGAAGCAGACACACCTCGTTGGGCATATCGTTTACTAACTTCTTGACTCATACCATAGGTTTAGGATTGCAAAAATAAAAATACTTACGAAGTTTCGGTAATATAAAACAGATATTCAAAATATTATTAATGCTTTTATTTAATAAACATGAGCTCTCTGTACTTGGTCAAAGGCCATAATTCGTCATCAACTAAAAGTTCCAACTTATCACAATCGTATCTTATATCTGTAAGCATGGGTTTAACTGTATCACAATACATTTTTGCTCTAACCTCAATTGAAGCTTCAAGGTTTGCAGCTTTTCTAAGGTTAATCATTTTTGTTACATTGGCATTAATACCTCCTATATATTTTGATATAGATTCAATTAACTTTAACTGTTCCTGAGCAAAATTCATAAAATTAGAGCCGTAAATTTCTTTGATACCCCTCACATTATCAATAAGAATATTTTGATACTTAATCGCAGTAGGAACAACATGATTTCTTGCAACATCACCTAAAACTCTACTCTCTATTTGAATTCTTGAAATGTAATGATTGATTTCTATATCATGTCTTGCTTTAGACTCTAATTTACTAAAAACACCCATACGCTCATATAACTCAAGCGCACTAGCACCTACTCTTACACCTAATGCTTCGGGTGTATTTTTATTATGACTTAAACCGCGTTTTTTTGATTCTTTTGCCCATTCATCAGAATAACAGTTGCCTTCGTAAAGAATAGATTTTGACTGCTTTATATATTCTCTTACCACATTAAATATGGCATCATCTTTCTTCATATCGTTTTTATCAATCAGCTTATCAACTTCAACTTTAAAAAGTTTTAATTGATTTGCTAAAATGGTATTTAAAACTATCAACGGATTAGCGCAATTTGTTTGAGAACCAACATTTCTAAATTCAAATTTACTACCTGTAAAGGCTAAAGGTGAAGTCCTGTTTTTATCCGTATTATCAAGAAGAATCTCTGGAATTTTACCAACAACATTTAATTTTAAATCGGTTTTTTCTTGTGGCGATAATTTACCCGTAGTTACATTTTCCAGTTCGTTTAAAACCTTTGTAAGTTGATCTCCAATAAATATTGACATGATAGATAATGGTGCTTCATCAACTCCTATACGCTGGTCATTACTGGCAGAAACTGTAGATGCATTAAGTAACTCTTCATAATCGTTAACCGCTTTTATGGTATTTACAAAAAAAGTTAAAAATTGCAAATTACTCATAGGGGTTTTTCCTGGGGAAAATAAATTCACTCCAGAATCAGAGGTTAAACTCCAATTCAAATGTTTACTTGAACCACTAACACCTTTAAAGGGTTTCTCATGTAACAAAACCTTAAAATTATGACGGTCTGCGATTTTATCCATCAAATCCATAAGTAAAGCATTGTGATCTACTGATAGATTAGCTTCTTCATACATAGGGGCAATCTCAAACTGGTTAGGTGCAAATTCGTTATGACGAGTCTTAACGGGAATCCCGACCAACAAACACTCTTTTTCCAGGTCTTTCATAAAAGCTAGAGCCCTACTTGGGATTGTTCCAAAATAATGATCATTTAGTTGTTGTCCCTTTGCTGAAGTATGCCCTAAAAGTGTTCTTCCAGCAAGTACAATATCAGGTCTGGTCATTGCTAAAGAGGCATCAACGAGAAAATATTCTTGTTCCCAACCTAATGAAGAAAAGACCTTTTTAGTATTCTTATCAAAATAACGACATACATCAGTTGCAGCATCATCTAAAGCGTTAATAGCTCTAAGTAATGGGGTTTTAAAATCTAGAGCCTCCCCTGTATATGCAACAAAAACCGTTGGAATACACAATGTTTTTCCATAAATAAAAGCCGGAGAAGTAGGATCCCAAGCTGTATAACCTCTAGCTTCAAATGTGTTTCTTAATCCTCCCGTAGGAAAACTAGAAGCATCTGGTTCTTGCTGAACCAATTCGTTTGCTGAAAAACGCTCAATGGCCAACCCTGATTCCAAAGGTGTAAAAAAAGTATCATGCTTTTCAGCTGTCGATCCAGAAAGGGGCTTAAACCAGTGTGTGTAATGAGTTACTCCTTTAGAAATTGCCCATGCTTTCATACCAGCTGATATACTTGAAGCAAGAGCTCGATTTATTTTTGAGTTTTTAAAAACAACATTCTCTAAAGCTTCATAAACTTCGCTATCTAAATATTGGCGCATGTTTTTTTTATTAAAAACATTAGCCCCATAAACCTCAGAGTATTTAGTAATATCGTCAATATGAACAGGTTTTCTGTTAATTGATTCATGAAGTGCTTTAAAACGAATCGTAGACATAAATTATTTTTATATGATATTAAAAGTTACCTAATAGGGTAATTAACAAATTATAAATTTCTAATGGTCAAAATTAATTTTTTTTCAACAGACCCCAAAAAAAATAGGGGTATGAATAAAAATATCGTAAATCTAAAAAAATACCCCCAAACAAATCAATATCAATTTAATAAAAAACATATATTTGTTTTTAATAATTTAATTTATTAGTAATGGCAAAATCAAAATTAGAGTACATATGGTTAGATGGTTACTTTCCAACTCAAAACATGCGAAGCAAGACTAAAGTCGAAGAAGATTTTAGTGGAAAATTAGAAGATTGTCCAATTTGGTCGTTCGACGGTTCATCAACAAGACAAGCAGAAGGTGGTTCTTCAGACTGTTTATTAAAACCTGTTGCAATATATCCAGATCCTGCAAGGAGAGATGGTTATTTAGTAATGACTGAGGTTTTAAATGCAGATGGCACTCCTCATGAGTCAAATGGTAGAGCAACTATTGATGATGAAGATGATGATTTCTGGTTTGGATTTGAACAAGAGTATTTCATCATGGACACCAAAACACAACTTCCTCTTGGATTTCCTGTTGGAGGATATCCTGCACCTCAAGGTATGTATTATTGTTCTGTTGGTGGGAAAAACACTCACGGAAGAGAATTGGTAGAAAAACACGCTAACCTTTGTATTGATGCTGGCTTAAACTTTGAAGGCATCAATCAAGAAGTAGCTTCAGGACAGTGGGAATTTCAATTGTTCGCTAAAGGTGCTAAAAAAGCTGGTGATGAAATTTGGATAGCCAGATATATATTAGACCGTCTTACTGAAAAATACGGTTGGTATATTGATTACCACCCAAAACCTCTTGGAAAAGAGTTAGATTGGAATGGTTCTGGTATGCACGCTAACTTCTCTAATTCAGTTTTAAGGACTTGTGGTTCTAAAGAAACTTATGAAAAAATTTGTGAAGCTTTCAGACCAGTGGTTAAAGAACATATTGCTGTTTATGGTGAGTTCAATGATCAACGTTTAACTGGAGAGCACGAAACTCAATCTATTGACCAGTTCTCTTTCGGTATTTCTGACCGTGGAGCTTCAATTAGAATTCCAATTATTACCGTTGAGAAAGGTTGGAAAGGTTGGTTAGAAGACAGAAGACCAGCTTCTAACGGTGATCCATACAAAATTGCATCTAGAATTATTAAGACAGTAAAATCTGCTGACGTATAATTTCGAATTGTTCATAAAAACAAAAAAGCATCAGTTTAATCTGATGCTTTTTTTATTTTATAAATACAAACCCCATAAACACACAATAGAGTAGCACCAACAAGAAACCCTTTATCCTTGAAATTTGATAACGTTTAGGAAGTAATACTAGCAATAAAATAATTGCAGCAAAGCCCAGCATCCAGAAAATATCATTGGATAAAATTTGAGGTTCGTTAATTGCAATTGGACTTATTATGGCTGTAAGTCCAAGCACTGAACCTATATTGAAAATATTTGAACCTATTAGATTTCCTAATGACAATGCCTTTTCTTGCTTTAATGCAGCAATTATAGATGCTGCTAATTCTGGAATACTAGTACCAATAGCGATCAAAGAAATTCCTATAGTGCCTTCACTAACCCCAAAATCTAATGCAATGGTTTTGGCGCCGTCAACCAGCCATTCAGATCCATAATATAAAGCAACAGAACCTATAATTAACCAAAGACCAATTTTAAAATAAGAGGCTACTTCTAAATCGCCATCGATATTTTCGTCAGCATTTCCCACAGTAGAAGAACTAATTAATATAATTATAAAACCTATAAGTGCCGTAAATAAAATAATGCCTTCATAAATTGATAATATGTTGTCATTAACTAACATGTAGAATAATGCTATTGAAAATACCATTAAAGAAGGCCAATTAGTCCTAAAAAAAGATTTATCAACTTGAATGGGAGAAATCAAAGCTGTAATTCCTAATACCAATCCAATATTAGCAATGTTAGATCCCACTACATTATTTATAGCCATGGCCGGCGAACCAGAAAGCGCTGCATTTAAACTTACCAAAAGTTCTGGTGCAGATGTGGCAAAAGACACCACCGTCAACCCTATTACTAACCTTGAAATATCAAGTTTTATGGATAACCCAACAGAAGCCCTTACCAAATACTCTCCTCCAATAACAAGAGCTATAAACCCTAAAACAACCCAAACAATACTCATTTAATATTTTTTTTAACGAAGATAACTTTTAGTTTTCATCTTAGATGTAAGATTTTAAAACATTAGTTTATAACTATCCTTGAAGCGTAGGTTACTTCATTAGAAGTTAATTTTAAAATATAAATTCCAGATTGAATATCTAGCCTAAACCATCCTGGATGAATTGTATTGGTTTGATATAGTTTACCATCTACACCATATATACTCATTTCCATTTTATTTGAACCAGATAGAAACAACTGCCCATTGGAAGGATTAGGTGTAACTGAGGCTTTTCTATTTTTAACTTTATCAGCATCTAGTGAATTTTCCCAAACATCTCCTTGTTTATTGCCCCATAAATACTCCACTAAGTCTGGCATGTCTATAAAAGGATTTCTGTTGAACTGCCACTCATAAACCACGTTATTTCTATGTTTTTCAAAATCATCAGGCGGATCATTTCTGTGCCAATCTAATAGCGTTTGTAAATCTCCAAATTTTCCTACTTCACCATCAGGATAGCCATTAACTACTTCCAAGTCGTTATATCTTACATCTAAAAATAAAATTCCTCTGGCTACATCGCCTTTAAAACTTCCTAGATTGGAACTAGGTCCCGTATATTCTCCGTAAAACTGATTTCCTCTTGAAATATTTTCAGAACTGTCAGCAGCTCTTATGGCATGCGCATCTGAATTGGCATGTCTTAATGAATCTGCCGATGTTTCCCAAAACACCTCTTTACCATCGGCAAAAGAGTCACCCATAATATCACTAAAGCCTCCTCTAGATCTTGGAAAAGTATGTTCCCTATTCCATTTACCTGCACTTTGTGATGAGTTTTGCTGATCTAAAATAGATCTACTCTCTTCAGAATACACCAACCAAACGCGATTACTGTTTTCGGGGCTTTTATCTGCCTCCTTAAGAATATCAAAAACATCTTTATAAGTTTGTGCTCTAACCACATTGGGGTTAGCTACTATATCCTGAATAGCCTGTTTTAAATTATTACTAGACTTACCTGAAATGTCATCATAATAACCTTCAGGAATTAATGGTACTACATGATTAAACGTTGGCGAAGTAGGGACTCCCCAATCCTCGACTATATAATCGTTATCTAGCACTCTAATCAAGAGTGAATTATTGCTTACATATTCATTTGGGAGACCTGAAACTTCAATATACATTTCCTCATCCCCTTCATCTAATTCATCATCGGTGATTGTTACAACAGTTTGTGCTAATGTTTGATTTTGGGCTATTATAATAGTTTCTGCAGCAGCATAGTCTGATAAATCAAAAGCGCCATTATTATAACTGACTTGAAATTGCAGTTGTGCTTCTGCAGGCTGATCTAAGTCAAAAGATATGACTAAATCATCACCTTCATTAACAAAATCTTCATCAATACTAATTGTAAGCGTGTTTAACAAAATACCAGATCCATCATTTAGCTGCCTTGGATTTGGAGCACCTGTAATGTAACTTCCGTCTTGTTGCAATTGTAAAGAATTAGTATTACCTCCGGCACCTTCATTGTATTGAGTTTGTTCTCCAAGTAATTGCATAAGATTTGTTGCATTGCTATCGTTAGTACCATAAACCAGAGCATCTATTAATTGATCTGATGAAGCCATAGTTCCCTTCGGAAAATCCGAGGCACTTCCATTATAAATGGCTACAGCATCAGGGCCGTTCTGAATTTTATTATCAGCAATTATGATTTGAGGCACAGGAGAAATAGCTGCATTGCCAATTACTAATAAGCCGTTAATATCTGTTTCATAACCGTTTAAGTCAACTGCTAAATAACTTTCATCATTACCGCCATTAAAAAACACTAAAACTTTGTTTTGAATCTGTTCATAAGGATTTTCAGATTTAAGCTCAACAAACTCTTGGGTATCTGTGCTCGGATTATCAGCATCGATTTCATTAATTACTAATTGAGAGAATGCATCGGCATAAGAAAGCAATGCCAATATTAGGGGAAATATGGATTTCATTAAGGTTAATTTTTCACAAAGATACGCATCACAATCTGATATCTTAAAATTCAAATTGGTAAAATAAAAAAGATGATTTTGACCAAAAACACCATTTTAAGGTCATTTTTTGCCTACAACTTTTAAAAACACCCAAAAAAATGCCTATAAATATTATAATTCATAATAATATAATCTATTTTATATTATAAAATGACACTTTTTTGTAGACTATGTATTATAATGTAATATACAAATCATCTTTTTAGTAGTATTTATAAATTCAAATCCATCCTTTTTAGCAAAAATGCTTGGTAGCAGGATTACGGTTAATATATATTGAGAACTCAATCAAAAAACAATTGTATTAACCTTTAAATCTATTTTATGATAGCACTTATCAAAAACCTAGTTGTATTCCTTGCAGAACATTTAGATAAATTAATCTAAATTAAATTCAATAGCTTTGTATCAGAAAGATCACAGTTATGAAAAAACACTTATTTAAAACACTAGCTTATTTAAATAAATTATGTCTTCCTAGTTTTACTAAACAACAACTGGATCTTTCTAAAGCTTCTAAAATTCAATTACTTATTATTCAGTGGCGGTTTTTCACCACAAAAAATACGTTATAGCAGTATTTTTTAAAATTTGGTAATCCTTATTTTAATATTAAACTTATATAAATTACATTTAATCTATATAATTTGTCTGTTGAACGATGATGTGTATGT
>ERZ802830.4605-NODE-4605-length-10957-cov-9.59237_pt1 | contig 10957 bp, 21 predicted proteins | sample MGYA00345654_ERZ802830 | MGnify/ENA primary metagenome ERZ802830 (study PRJEB30503, sample SAMEA104212375) | marine metagenome | biome: Westerlies Biome; feature: [SRF] surface water layer (ENVO:00010504) within the epipelagic zone...; material: water...
TTTTTATGAAACCGACTAATTGCCCCCTGCAGGCTACGGAGGTCAGAGATGCGTTGCCTATCTAAACGCACAAGCCGCTGATTGAATGGATTACCGGCAATCCACAGTGCCAGCACAAGGCTCAGTGAAGCCGTGAGAAATCCGGCCCAGGCGAGTCTTGGCCGCCATTGAGACTCTCGAATGGAAGTTTCTTCCCTCTGAGAGTTCCCCATTTTTTCTTCGAACGCCAGACCGCTGATGTACCAGAGGAAAATTCCCCCGGCGAGCAGCAGGACAACAATGCTTTTCAGAATGAACGTAAGCGTCAGATCACCATTGAGGAATCCCATCAAGACGACCACCATATCGCCGACCATAATCAGACTTGTGATAAGGAGGGTGATGTAAGCGAGTGTTCGTACGACGGGCGCAATACGGTTGGCTGGATTGAGTGCAATGTCTCGCATGATCGCGCGACGGACAAGAAGGAGCACCGGCAAGCTGGCGATCAAAACAGCGGCATTGAAACGGGCGGAGCCCCCGAGATCAAAAAAACTGCGGTTCGCGGGATCTTTTATAAAGATATCAATGGCCAGAAAGAGAATTGCCCCTGTTGAAAAGGCTGCCATATATAAAAGGAAGAGAGCGAGCAGGTGAAGAAACGCTGCGCGAGGGCCACTGCTGACGCGTTTTCTTGGCACGGGTACGGGAAGCGGAGACTCCGCGAAACTTTCGAGTGCGGCAGTCGCCTCGCGGTCAGTCCAGCCAGCGTCGATGAGTGCCTGTCTGATTTCTGTGCGGGCAACACCTTGGGCGAGACACTCTTTGGTGAAGCTCATCAGACTCGGTGGTACTGAAGCCATGGGGGTCTCCTGTGCCTCAAGGGCGGCCTATTGGTAGCGTGTCTTGTATACGCAAACAAATCGGCTGGATAAAGTCTAATCCTGTAAAAACGGGACACGCGATGCTGTGAAAGAGGAGACGATGCCATGAAACAACGGTATTGGTTTTATGCAAAACAATATGGGTGGGGCTGGGGTCTGCCTGCCACGTGGGAAGGTTGGTGCGTCATGGGTTTATACCTCGTGATTTTGGTTGCGGCTGCCATATGGGCGCCTCCACACCGGTTTCCTGGGTGTTTTGCAGGTACAGTCACCGTGGCGACTTCACTTTTTGGAGTTGTCGCCTGGAAAACAGGCGAACCACCACACTGGCGTTGGGGAAAAGACACGTAGTAGCCTCAGCACTTGAGTTCAGGCGAAGAGGGCTTCGTGGAGTATTGGTTCAGTTGCCAACTGTTTTGCAAAGAAAGAACCCAGGTTGGTTTTGCCGCTGGAAACAAGCGTTGCGGTAGGTGTTCCGAGGCAGGTAGTATTCGTCCTGTGATTGTGGCTTGGGATGGAATCATCAGTTTCGGAATGAAGCTACTCTGGAAAGAGGCATCATCAAATGAATAACCACAATAAGGGTTCTGCAGAGCGGGGACCGAACGACTTGGGTTGGTTGGTCCGCTGTAAAACCGGATGCGAAGGAATCGTGCACGACAGCGTCCCATGTATTGGAGATCCTTGCCCTCTCTGTACAAGTGAGCATGCAGACAAACCCTGCATTACATACTGTGTCAAGATTGCCACCGCGGGTGATACGTATGAACAGATGTCGATGGAGGGTGGCATTTCACTTGAGGGCGATGTGGTGCAGGCCTGGGATGTTGACCTTGGAAGTTTTCTCACAGGTGTTCATTCCGAGGACAGTACTCTAAGGCTGGATGATGAAACCGGTGATTTGTGTGGGAGTTCGGCGTCGGTGGCGGAAGGTGGTGAGCCTGAAAAGGTATATGGTACAGAGTCGAAAGTCCGTCAAACAGGAATGATTTGGCAGGACATAGAAAATTCAAAAAAAGAGACCAATCATCTACCCGAGCAGGACCAGCACAACACAGGTGGTGACGATTCGACGGACCTGCCGGAGGCCTTTGATGGGGTCCGGTTTAACAGGTGGCATGTACTTGGACTCATTTGTTGTGCAGTACTCTTGCTCATTGGTGGACTGCTCACGTTTGATGTTGTGCGAGTTCTCTACAGCCCGAGTGACACGATTATCGCAAGCCCGATACTCAGAGTATTGCGATAAGGCCTAGAGTCGAGTGCCGCGAGAAACTCCAGTGCCAGTATCACTGTCTGTGCTCGTGTTGAATGCACGGTCTCTATGGTACGTGGATAGGAGTTTAGAAACTTCTTTGAAAGCTTCGTACCGCATTATGTTTGCCCGCTGATTGAGGGTTTGCGTTGATAGTCTGAGTTAGGTTAATAGAGTTACGCCACGCGCTGTATCCAATAATCGTGCAGAAAACAGGTACAACGACTAACGCAAACATACTGCTTGGAATCTCCTGGAAAAGACCGGCCATTAATATGCCAACTAGGAAACTGAGAACGCCCCATTCTTTTGTATTCATTAGGAAGTCCTTTTTATGTGATGTGATGGGAGGACAGATTAGGTCAAATACCATCGGATAAGGATTGCGGATCAGCCGGTGGCAAAAAGAACATTGAACAATACGCCTGACAGTCTTCGGCGTGCTGCGATTGGGAGAAATATCCAGAACTGGTATCCGGTGAGTCTCGGCAGAGTTCGTGTTTTTCCAGCAATAGGTGGGGTTTTATCCGCTGTGCGAAAATGGCATAGCCGTAGTGGACACAAGGAGAAATGAAAGGATTCATTTCTTCGAGCGAGGACACTTTCGTTAAAGGGAATCTCTAGAAAAAGCCATATTGTGTGAGCCGGCTAGGATAATTGTTAGTGTGTTAGTCGTCGGTATTCAGAAAAGAGATGCTCATGAAGCGGCGGAATAATACAGAACCGACCCAGGCGTGTACCCCTCCCGATGGATATGGGCAATGGAATACTGACCCGCCGGACACGTATGCGAGTTGGGGTGACTACTTTGCGTGTATCTCTGATCAGGCAAGTGAGTTGTATAGTCGACGGGACGTTGAATTTCCTGAGCCATTGAAGCGGTACTGTCATGAGTAAATGGCAGTATCACGGTATTCTACGAGGCGATGGGTCGCACCAATATTGGTAAAAAACAACAGCCGGGAGATCAGCTCAAAGGGGGAGCGTTCTCGACCGGCTGTTGATCGGTGTTCGGTTCATACTACGTAGCGGTGAGGTGTCGGAACAACGTATTTCGGGCGAGTCCGTACCATACGTGTACCAAAAGCCTTGTTTGCCTAACGGACACGTGGTCATTTATCTATGAAATAGAGGGTGATGAAAGAACTTTTGCATGGGAGGTCGCTGGAACTGGACCACAATTTTTCGGCGAGTGCAGTTCCCATCACGGGTCGTTCCCTTGCCGTCCACGGAAATACAGAGCCGCGGCAATAAGGGCAACTGAGAGAACAACGCCCACAACGACCATGAATACAACATGTTCCGTTGCCTCTGCTTTTGTCTGGGCAACGTCTTCAACGGTTTTGCTGATAAGTTCTCCCTTGTCAAGTAACCGTTTGACCACCTGTGCGTGACTGACGGTGGCATGCACGATAGTAGTCCAAAAGGCACACCACCGAACTGAGCGAAACATGTTTCTGCAAATCATCGCTGCCTGGCTCCGGCTGGTTGAAAAGTTTAATCGGAAAATGAGAGTTGATGCTTCTCGTGTTGAGGTCTGTATTCATCTTGCGAGGACACCGAAGAATGACACGATCCGCCCGACGGTCTTCCATCCAATCCAGAGCATGACAAATGCCGTGAAAAATTCAAGCAGACGTTGAGCGACTTCCTTGCCTGTTTTGGGTAGCGTGAGCAGATTTCTGTATGAGCAACCTATGGCTATATACGAGATAGAGGAATAGTAATTGAGCTCAATGTGCTCTTCAACAATATGGAATTGTGAGATGGCTTGCCACGGTACCAGAGTCGGTGAGGGTTGTGAAAGAATTCGCCTTTGGATCAGTGCGTAGTCTGCAACCTGCGCTGTTCTGCAGGGGTATAACGCTCGAGAAAGCTCACCCCGGTTGCAACGCAAAAAACCGGTATCCCAGTTGATTTCGTTGGTAAAAAAGATGGCGAGAGAAATCATGTGAACGATGCGGCCTCGTCGTGCGTAGAACGTGGACAGGGGGTGGAGTGTGAAAAATCATTGGAAGCCTGTGTTTCGTGATTGATCTGTTTTGGGGAATTGACCCTGATGGCATGACGAAGGCTTTAGAGAGTCAGTGGGTTTCGCCGGGTTCACATCTATCCACAGCTGTTATGAAGCAGATCCGCTTGGAATGTGTTGGAGAGAAATCGTGGGAAGGAGTATCGAGGTGAAACCCGTATGGCAGAAAACGCTTGGAGAGAAAATGACTGGTTTTCGGTCAAAGTTGGAGACGCAGAGAATCCAGCTGGACTTTGATGATCTGCGAGTGAAACATCTCATAGAAGTTTCAGAGAGCGTCCGGCTCTACACCACAGAGTATGGCTACCCTCTCGAAGATGTGGCAGAGGTTATTGGAGTACCCCTGCCCCTCGCACAACGGCTGCACTCTTTTCTGGATGATGTCGAACCAGTCCCGACGACAACCAGCGATCGGGTCGAGTTTTTGAAGCTCGTTGGGGTAGATAAGATGAGACGGCTCTCAACGGAATATGAAGAGCTTTAGAGAGCCTTCCCATTCATACGGCTACAAATCGTTCGGGTCTGGGTTTTCGCTAGGAGCCGGGGCGAATCTTTGGTGTACGCCACACGGCCTATTAAATCGGCAGGTTTACCGGTGGCTCTGGATGGCGGCCTACCAGACAGTTTTGCTGCGTGAAACAAATATCCTGCCGCGTATGTAACAGGAACCGGTTGCAAAACAGCCGCCCATTTACTCTTTTGTGAGCTAAGACCATGAGTTAGTCGTTCGAGAAATTGGTTGCTATCGACTGGTGCTCTGGTGCTGGTACGAGAAAGTAGCTGCTCCCGAGGAAGGCAGTCATGGACAGAACAAAGACGAGGCACGCATACAGCGTAGCAATTCCAAGGTGTTTGACTGATTCAACAACTTTTTCCTTACGTTCTCTGATATCTGCAACGCTATCGGTGAGGGGTACGGCACTCATTGTTGCGACTCCATTGGTGGTTGTTACTCTTTAATTTATACGCACCTGGGGTGGTCGGAGTTCAAGGAAAAATTGACTATCCACAACCAGCAAAAGAAAAGTTTCACTGTGATATGTAGCGTTGGACCTACAATTTGTCCGAAAAACGTATAGTAAATTTGTTTGAGGACAGTTTTGTATGCATATGCACCCACTGGTGCATCAGGGGTCGCATATTTCCAGCCGAGTTCGTACGCTGTTGGGCTTAGGGAACTTCGAAAATAATGAGGATGTGCTATGGCAGATACACACCAGGACTTTGATCTGGCGGATGTAGAACTAGACCAAAACACGGTGGGGCCAACGACTGAAGAATTGGACAGTGGTGATTTTTTTCATGCACCCGAGCGGCACTGGCTTGCTCGCTTCAGTGTTGTGATATTTTCGGTTGGCCTTCTTGCCGGAACATCGGCTACGACCGCGGCTTCCAATCAGTGGATATCGCAGGACACATCGGCTATATGCCTAACGCTCTCCGCAGGGTGCGTCATAGTATTTTTCGGAGTGTTATGGTGGATTACCTTGCGTGAATTAAGGTCACATAGCAAAGAACATGAAGCGAAAAAGCGATATAGAGTGACGTTGCTCTATTTCTGGTGTGGTCTCATAATTCCGATCGCTGTCATCTCAGTAGCGCTGTACTTTCTGATGTATCAGAAGGAAATTCTGTAAATTGCTTTGGTTTGGTAGATTCCGCGCTCAACTTCAACCGGGAAGACCAGGCCTGTGCAATGATGTGCCCAATTGAGTGGTCGTCATCACAGGCCACGAGCGATTCCTTATTTCACTGTGTGCCGAGACGCCCCGCTGCAATTTACGAAAAAGGAATTCCGAGAACGCAGATTCAGAAAGTTGCTACGACTTTCGGGTCTCAGATGGTACGTCGGTGCGTTCGTGGCCGGTCCCTGTGTATTGGACCAACTCTTCGTCAGTGAAATAGAGTTCGGTATTTGAGACAGCGGATTTCAATTCCTGTACTGCACCAATATCTTCGAAGACGCCACCTGTCTCCGTCACCGACTCACTCATGAGATTTAATTTTTTCATGGGCGGGAGTCTAAACAACGAGCAGGGAATTTGTCGATCAAACATTGTAAGAATATCAAATTGCAATGAAGTGTTTTGCAATTATGGATCAAAAAAGACCCTTTAATTAAAAAGAATTACAAGTTATGAGAATTGTGTGAGGGGTTGAAGGTAGGGTTCGAACAGGCGATTGAAACGACAAAGCATACATTCCGCATGCCCAAATAACGGGTGTACGACACCGCAGATAGCCATTTATCAACGCCCTAAAATCGCCGAAGGAACGAAAGATAGATGAAACGTTTGCTACGAGAGTGAACTGGCAAACGCTGTTGTGGAAACGTCGTGAGGAGTGAGAAATAAGATATGGTGTTAGAGGAGCACAGCACAGAGCGTTTCTCTTTTTGCCACGCCCGATCGTCTTTGAGTAGAGCAAGGATTTGGTTAGGGTGTTGATAGTGGCTGATTTCTATATTGGCCGAACTATTGATTGAAACTTAAGAGGTTTTCAGAAATGTTTAAGGACGTGGCGCTGAAAGTTGCTGTCGAGGTTGGGTTTAAGCTGGCTATCATTGCTGTTGGACTTATTTACTGTTCGACAACGTATTACCAGACCCGCTATGTGCCTGTTGTCGAACCAAATTCCAACTCTCTTTACTGTTTTGATACCCACACGGGAAAGACATGGTTGGCAGAGGTCGTAGGGAACAGCGGAGAGAGGTCGGAATAGTCCTCTGTATAGGGATTAGTTCGAATAGTCGTTCGCCAATCCCTTAAAAGGCACTAGAGTTGCGGCTATTCCTGTATTTGGCCTATGAGTGAACCTCATTATTTCCTGAGGAAGTGGACAAAACAGAGCAGTCGTATGGTCTTCGCACTGTCAACACCCTACAGTGACCTGATGGTTACGAAGCGTATTATTTGTGATCATCTGAAATTTCCCTCAGCTCAAAGGTTAAAAAATGAAGAAGAATCAGATTTTCTTTCTTGTGGCGGCATTTGCAAGTTTTGTCTTAAGCGTATCACTCTGGTTTCTTGGTGACCCAGCAGTTGCAAAGGAACAAGGGATTTTTGTTGGGCTATGGGTTCCAAGTATTCTTGCGTTAGGCGGATATTTTAATGGATGATTTCATGCTCTTTGTATGCGGTGTTGTTGTGACGCTTATTGCAGGAATGGGTGTGATTACGTCACAGGTGTTCATGGGGTATAGCGAGCACGTTACAAAGCCAACCGCAGAAGCGAAAGCGAGACGCAAGGCAGCACAAGCAGCACAGGAACAGTCACCGGGGGGTGAGTGACGAGACAGGCACATGTGGGAAACGATGCCTCCGGATATCGTAGTTTCAGTGAAGTCCGGGTTGCATGAATCTTCCAGTTTGGTTGAGGGGTTTTCGTCTTCGGGATCCAACGCAAGATGGTGACGCCGCGGTCAACCTAATGGGAATTACTGGGACAAAAATTCGAGGTGTCGGTGGGAAAAGTAGCGCCCTCAGCGATAGAAGGGCCAGCGTGTATTCGTGGCCGCTGTTTTTGATGTCTAGAAGACGGTCCTTGTGGCACTTATTCTTCAGGATCATCGGGGGCAACTTGTGAGCCCGCCTCCACCAGAGTTTTCAGGCTTGCGAACATATCGGCGAGAAATTCTTCCCTATCGCTTTCAGAATCAAAAGCTTCACACTGTGAAAGAGCGTTGTCGGCATACTGCCGCCCCTCGTCATATATGGACCGATCTTCGGCTTCCATCTCTAGGTTATCTAGAAAGCTATTGAAAAATAAATCCTGTTGAACCCCGTCAAACTCTTCGAGGCGTGACAGCAGTTTCTCCATGAACGCTCGTGAGATTTCTTCCGGTTGTTTCACTTGCTTCCCCTGTAATATTTCAAATTAGGTACGACCCATCACTCCGCTGGCCTTATGGGCACTCGTCGCAAACAGCAGAGAGTTTACATCATTCCTGTTTGTATTTGTTGTGTGACTGCTAAACCGTCCAACATGTCCGACAGATCATCCACATGAGGTTCAGGGGAGTCGTCTTTCATAGGTGTTTATCGACATCGCCGATTCTTTCTAGCCGTTTTTGTAGCCGAGTTTTACGACGTTTTAATAAAGACCGTCTAAATCGAAGTATCCGTAGACGAACAATACGAATAGGAGACAGAAAATACTCTACAAACAGAATAATGGTATTCATTTTTTATTAACCCCATATCGACTCGGTGCCAATGTTGATGCGTTGGACAACATTACTCTACCCAATTACATCGGTAGAGGACGTAGGTAATCACCAGGGCTGCACCAGCAATCATTAACTCAGTTTTCAAATCAAACACACCGGGCACATGAAAGTGTCGCATGGCTGTCATTCCTCTTCATATAGAACACACGGCGTGGTGGACATGTGGCTTCAGTTTCTGTGGTCTTCGGGTATTCAGTATGTTTCCCTGCCTGACCAAACGGGAACATAACTTCACGGTCGTTGACCCCCAACAGAAAAAAAGAAGGCAGCAATCACTACGCTTGTCAAGAAATGAATAATCCGCCAACGCCGTGACAAGTTATTGGCAAAGATAATTTTAGTAGACCCCAATAATCCAAAGGCGATAAAGATTATCCCGAACACGACAGCAGCCTGACCCGTCCATGTATATCCATGATACGAATGGTCTGAGTGCCATTCCTTGCGTTGTCCTAGTCCCATATAAAGTTCGTGAAACACAACGCCGTGGAGTCCCGTCCCGGTAAAGCAGGCCGCCACAACGACTCCAATAAGCCAATCATCGGCACTGAATGCTTTTCCTTTTGGATGTTCTGTTCGAACAATCCTGTCTGATCGATCTATCCGACGAAGTCTTTTGTAAATCATGTTTCATAAACCATGTATCAGGAAACGTTGGTGCCATTATCCGGCCAGATACTATGTTGTCAAAAAAACGCCACCCCTGTCTGACCAAACGGGGGTGACGTTCTTTCATCAAAAGCAGAAAGGTAGAGACTTTCGATGTTTCCGAATTATTTAGCGTCCCATTCTGGCAAACGCAGCGTGACGAGGTGCCATACTTGTTGCACTACCGTTGGTCCAAACATTGGCTATTTCAGGCTGTTGGTTCGCTTGTGCCAGTGAATTGACGCCACCACTGAACTCAGGATGCACGATGAACTCAGGATGCACGATGAACTCAGGATGCACGATGAACTCAGGATGCACGATTGAATCACCACCAGCACCAGTTGTAAAAGGTGCCTTACCAATGTCGCCAACAAGGCAATGTACGGAATCATGCAAGCTGACTCCCCGGTTTGGCTTTGGCATGAAGACGTCGTTACCGCCAGGATTGGCTGAACGGCCAACGTTGAAAACTGGCTCAATGACCATGCAATCTTCTACGCTAGCTTGATTGACTGGCCCCACATCAAGAGCAACGACTGGTTCTACTGGACTGACTGAGAACATTGCCTTTGGTTCAAGTTGTTCGGTGCTGAGTGTTTGGCGTGTTGTCTTGCGTCGGGTTCTCTTGGTTTTGAAGAACATGGTTCTGACCTTTCTGGTCGTGGGTAGCGTTTGCCGATGCCTTATGCTCAATACAAACGGCGTGCCAAAAGTCTTGTGAACCAAAAAGGGACTTGTTTCGTAGTGGTATTACTACTGAAGCAAAATTCATTACATACCGCTGCACCGACGCAAAATGCGTCGGCCTGTCGCAATATGCAATTTTAACCCGGTGGATTATTCACGCTGGGAGGGTCAGGGAGGCGTTGGGTTGCAAGGGGGGGAACGCCACCGGCCTTGATCAAAAGAATGGCGGCAGCGTTTATTCGTTGCCGCCGTTTTCCTCTGGCAAATGCGGCCCTGTTGACGGTGCGTTGCCTGTCTCCTTATTTAGAAGTTTTTCATAGGACGCAAGTAAAACCTTGGCCACCCATGCGGGAAGTCTTCCAGCAAAAATTGACGCGACGATTCCTACCATCTCCCACGATATCTTCTTTTTAGGAGTGTCAGGCTCGTCTTGCGGTGGATCGTCTTGCATGTTCATCACATAGGCCATAGCCAAGGAAACCAAATGACTAACTGGGCCAACCCGAACAGGACAACAAAACCAAGAAACATCCAAAGTATCGGCTCGCCATTTCCAGAATCTCTGAAATACTCCTCTAATTCCTCTTCAGAGAGGAGCGAGACGTCCACCTCTTTAGGACGTTTATTCTTTGGATTCAGAAATTTCAGTATGGAACTTTCTACCTTATGTTCCGGTTCGTCTTGTGGGGGATCGTCTTGCATGTTCATCACATAGGCCATAGCCAAGGAAACAAAATGAATAACTGAGCCGTCCCGAACAAGATAAGGAAGGCAAGGAATAACACCACAATAATCAACCCGCCAAATTCAGATCCTTTATGTTCAGTGTCGTGTTTTACTCTTATTCTAACCTTATCTGCAGTTAAATCGTCGGCAGTGTTGTTCGACTGTTTTCCGTAGAACACGCATAAACACTCGGTAGCAAATGCAAAAATAAATCCCGACAAAACAGCAATGGCGTAATGGGTGTTCTCCCATGTGCGTACCCCTAATGTAGTTTCCCCTATACACCTCTCAACAAGTGACGCACCTATAGCGGAGTACACCACGATGCCCGACACAAAGGACAGCACAATTCGCTTTTCCAACGATGGTGGTAATCGCTCGTCTTGCATAGGTGCAGTTTATCAGACTGCTGCACAAAGCGGGGCGGGCGTCTAATACTCTGGCACAGGTGGCGGTTTTGGAAAGTCTGAAGTTGTCATCGCGTACAGACTTTCTGAACTTTTCTTTGATTGTTT
>ERZ802830.4608-NODE-4608-length-10955-cov-19.4686_pt1 | contig 10955 bp, 7 predicted proteins | sample MGYA00345654_ERZ802830 | MGnify/ENA primary metagenome ERZ802830 (study PRJEB30503, sample SAMEA104212375) | marine metagenome | biome: Westerlies Biome; feature: [SRF] surface water layer (ENVO:00010504) within the epipelagic zone...; material: water...
CCGGGGCTTTATTTTTGCCGGACCGATGGCCCAGGAACTTAGCTTGCCATTCGTGCTGGCGCGCAAACCGGGCAAACTGCCCAATCCCGCCTTTAGTCGGTCTTTTGATCTGGAATATGGCAGTACGTCCTTGGAGGTGCAGAAAAACACCCGCATCGGTAGCCAAGACCGAGTCGTTATCGTGGACGATCTGATCGCCACCGGAGGTACGGCGATGGGTTGTGCTGATTTGCTCAACGAGGATTTCGGTGTGCCAAAGGAAAATATTTTGGTTGCCGCTCTCATCGATTTGCCCGCGCTGAAGGGCAGTGCGGCCATTGACGCGGCCGGTTATGAGGCCCGGTCGATTGTCGTATACGACTAGTCGCCCAAGTTAAAGGTGCCTCAGTCATCTGTTGTCGAGCCAATCCCGGTCATCAGGGCATTAATGGTCGCCAGCGGCAGCTTGGGCGTTCGGTCGAAATAGAGTAGTCCGTTAATCTCTTGTTGGATGTCTGTCAGCTGCGTCCAGACAAATCCTTGCAGGCTCTTTGCTGCGTGAATCATGTCGGTGATGTGACGGATTTGCTGCTCAAGGGCCTTTTCGCTCTGGGGGATGTCGCCATAGCTGAAATCGCTGTCGCTGTAGCGGCCGAAGCCAATACCGCCGCATTCGGTGAGTAAAATGGGCAAGCCTGCAACCGCCGCCGTGGGCAATGCGCCGGCTCTTCTGTGACCACCATATTCGTCTGTTACCGACTTGCTTGGGTCTTCAATCAACTCTTCCAAACGCGAGGCGACGGCACGATTTTCAAAATACAGGTGTAAGGTCCACAGATCGCCGGCGGAAAATTCCCAGCCGTCATTGCCTACCACGCATCGCGATGAGTCGAGCGCCTTGGTGAGACCGACAATGCCATCGACGAAGGCGCGCTGGGCCGGTCGCGACGCTTGATGCCAAACACCCCATGACTCGTTAAAGGGAACCCACGCCATGATGCAGGGATGACCTCGATCCCGTTTTATCAAATCGACCCATTCGCTGGTCAAGCTTTCGATCAACTCCGTAGAGAAAATCCTGCCCGAGGGCATTTCTGCCCAAACTAAAAGACCAAGCTTGTCTGCCCAGTAGAGATAGCGGGGGTCTTCGGCCTTTTGGTGTTTGCGGGCACAGTTGAACCCCATGGCTAAGGTCAGTTCCACATCGTGGCGAATTTCTTCGTCGGCCAGCGCTGTGTACCAACCCTCAGGGAAATAGCCCTGGTCGAGTATTCCGCGTAGATACAGTGGTTGGTTGTTTAAGCGTAGCTCGCCGTCAACAACAGAAATCTCTCTCAGACCCACATAGCTCTCGACCGTATCGATATCGCTGGCATGGTGGTTTATCAGCTTGAAGGTCACGTCATACAGATGTGGCGAGTCTGGTGACCAAAGTTTCGGGTGCTCGATGACAAAACGCAGCCGTGTCTCACTGCGCAGATCAGTCTCCGCGCTGGCGCTCGCGATGACCTTTCCTTCGTCGCTGATCGTGGCCTCCAACAGGCCATCAACTTGAGCAGAAAAGCCAACAATGTAGGTCAGTTCGGCGGAGGCGACCTTGTATTCGAAGGCGGTGGATTCGATGCAGACCATGGGCAGCGGCTCTAGCCAGACGGTTTGCCAGATGCCGGTGACACCATCGTAGTCAATGGGCCATCGCGTAGTACCTGCTTGTTTGCCGCGGGGCTGTGTCCAAGACAGCGAGTCTTCCACCCGCAGGGTTATTCGGTTGATGCCGTCTGTCAGCGCGTGATCAATGTCAAAACCGAACGGTGCGTAGCCGCCTCGGTGCTGGCCCACTTCCTGGCCGTTGATAAAAACACGTGTCCAGTGGTCGCAGGCGCCAACACGCAGCATTACCCGTTCATCCCACTCGGCGGGAATGGCGAACTCACGTTCGTACCAAACAACGTCGGCTGGGGCAGAATCGTGAATCTCGGAAGCAGCGGATTCCACCGCATAAGGCACGACAATTTGTTCAGGCAAGGGCAGGCCTGAGTCAAACCATGCTTGTGACATCCCTGTATTGTCAGGATCCATTTGAAATGCCCAACGGCCATTTAGATTTAGCCAGGCGTCGCGTGCCAGCAAGGGGCGGGGGTACTCAGGTCTGGGAATAACCGTCTCTGGGTTGTGCATCTATTTCGAACCCCTGCATTATGGTCTGGCACGGTCGTTGCGCAGCGATGTAAGCGCCGGCAAGGAAACCTTAACAGTGATCATCCACGGTGAAGCCAGTCCCTCGTGAAGCCCCAAAAGCTACCACAACAGCAGGTGCATCAGGATCTTCCCAAGGTGGTAAGCAAACATCTTGTCTCGCCTTGGCTGCGTCCTGTGGCCGCACATACGGCGCAGGCCTTCGCGGCGATTCATGCGCAGGTTGAGGCATCGGCCAAGCCCCTGATACTCGATTCTTGCTGCGGCACCGGTGATAGCACGCGGTATTTGGCATCGCGGTTTCCTGATGCGCTGGTGATTGGTATCGATAAATCCGCCCACCGTCTGCAGCGCTATCGCCATAGCCATGTACAGAACTGTTTGATCGTGCAGGCCGACGTTAATGACTTTTGGCGTCTGGCCGTGGAAGCTGACTGGCAACCGGTTCGACACTTCCTGCTGTATCCCAACCCATACCCTAAGGCATCCCAGCTGCGTAAGCGCTGGTACGGATCCCCGGCATTTCCATCGCTTTTGGCTCTGGGTGGGGTGTTGACCGTGCGCTCAAACTGGTTGATATACATCGAAGAATTCGCATTGGCGCTAAAGGTCGCAGGCTACGCCGCCAGCTGGCGAACCATAGCGGACGCTGCTGGCATCACTGCTTTCGAGACCAAGTATGCCGAGCGCGGCCACAGGTTGCTGGAGATGGTCTGCGATTTGCAGCAACCCTTGCCGTAAAGCGCCTGTAATATAGGTGCCCCGGCCAAATATCCGGGCAAGGAAATAATGACAGGGGAGAGGGAGAGCAAATGAGTGATCTAGTCGTCTACGGCGTACCTTTTTCGCAGCCGGTTCGTGCGGTTGTGTGGGCGCTGTTGCTAAAGAAGCAACCTTTTGAAATGAAACTGATCAATCCCGGGCACAGCGGCATGGGTGGCAGCCGACACCCGGATTATTTGGCGAAAAATCCTGGCGGCACCATTCCCTGCATCGAGGAGCCCCACAGCGGATTCACGCTGGGTGAGGCTCACGCGATTTTGACCTATCTGGCGCAAAAACATGCTTGGACTGACCTCTATCCCGAGTCGCTGCAGGCACGTGGACGCATCGACGCCTACCTGCACTACCATCACCGCAACGTGCGTGAGTGTTCGATGTTGGTGGCGGCCAAGGTGCGCAAAGACCTCAACTTTTCAGCAGACATGCAGGATCAATCAAGGCGAGCGATTGCCGGCGCCATGAACGTGCTCGATCAGCAATACTTGGCCAGCTCCGACTATCTGTTTGGCGATCAGCCCACCTTGGCGGATCTCGCCGCCTGTGCAGAGATTGCCCAGCTCAGTCCTCAATACACCAATCTGTATGACTTCTCGCCCTATGCAAATCTTTCTGCCTGGTTGCAAAAGATGGCGCAGGTGCCGGGTTATGACACCGTGCACATACCCCTTGCGACGCTCGGTGACATCAGTGAAGAAGCGCCCAGCATCGAGGTGCTGAAAGCGGCAAATATGCAGGGATTCAAAGCACTACAGGGCAACACTTAGCGCTGTAGCCTGAGGTTGAGTAGGCGTCGGGGGATCACCTCGACGCCCTGATCTGGTGCGCGAGGCATCTCGAACGGGGCGTATCGCAGTGGTTTCTGGCGCCTTCGCCCTAGATTATCGCTGCATGGCCCTTGTGGCGCTTCGCTGCCTGGTCTTTGTACGGTAAGCCTATGTTTTCATTGTGGTTTTTGGATCCTGAATTGTCCGTCATGTTCGCCAACTCCTAGTGCGAATTACTCGGTCTGTGGCGTAGTTATTGCATAGCTCTTGAGCAGTCAACGCGTAAGCATGCTCAGGAGCGGCCAACATTATTCTCAGGAAACGCGAATCCAAACATCGAACTAGCCATGTGGCAAGACGGGTTCAGTGCCGGTGCCAGCGCCAGTGACAGAAGCGCTGCTATTGATCGTCACATTGCTGGTTGCAGGCGCTATGGCGGGACTCACCGCTGGACTATTTGGTAACGGCGGCGGGTTCGTCGTGGTGCCAGCCCTGCTCTTCGTCTTTGGCGTTTTGGGCTATCAAGAAGAGGGCCTAATTTACGTGGCCGTCGGTACGTCATTAGCCACCATTGTGATCTCGTCCTTCCGCGCTGCCGTCACCCATCACAAGCTAGGCTCCGTAGACCGTGAAGTATTGCGGACTTGGGGGCCGTGGCTGACCCTTGGTGTGGGCATTGGCGTGTATCTCGCATCCCTTACCGATGCCCGGGGGCTAACCCTAGTGTTCGCTGGCGGTGTCGGTATCTACTCACTCTACTTTTTGTTTCCCACCCTGCTCGACAAGTACTCGTTTAGTCACTTGCCCAGTGGTGTGCCCCGCGCGTCTTTAGCCACCTTCCTTGGTGGATTTTCAGCGCTGCTAGGCATCGGCGGCGGGACACCTACGGTTATCACTATGACCCTGTGCGGACGCAGCATCGTGCAGGCGGTGGGTACCGCTACGGGTGTGGGTTTCATTATCGGCCTGGCGGGCTGTTTGGGCTTTTGCCTGATCGGTTTGACGCAGTCGATAACCATAGGCCCACCCGGGTCTTTGGGATTTGTGAATTTACCGGCGCTGCTGGCGATCTCCGTGGCCTCACTGATCACTGCGCCCATGGGGGCAAAGCTCGCTCACAACCTTGAACAAATTTTGCTGAAACGAATGTTCGGCATTTATCTCATCGCGGTTTCCGTAACGATGTTTGTAACGTCATCTTAAAATTGGAGTAACACATGAAAAATCCAGGTCTCTCTCGACGCTCGTTTTTCGCTGCTTCCGCGGCGCTGAGTGGTGGCGCACTATTAAGTGCCAAGGCAGTTCAGGCAAATACTGCTAATACGGCGCCTAGCGTCCTCTACGGGCCACCGGTAGGTGCCGCCAAACTTAATGCCAACGAAAACCCCTACGGCCCAAGTCCTGCGGCCCTGAAAGCCATGATGGAAGCCACGCAAAGCGGGGCCTACTACGTGCGCGAGTCAGCGCAAAAGCTGCGTGACGCCATTGCCGAGAGACATGGCCTTAGCCGAGATCATGTCATGCTCAGTTCCGGATCTAGCGGCGTCTTGACGTATCTCGCCCTAGCGGCAACTCAGCAAGGCAGCATTCTGGGGCCGGATTTGTTTTGGGATACAACCGCCTTGATGGGGGCCCGCAACAGCGAGTTCGGCATCAAGCGTCTGCCGAAACGGCCAGATTTAGCGATTGATTTGGCGGCCATGGAGCAAGCCCTCGATGATGATGTCTCCCTGGTACACATTACCAATCCGAACAATCCCACAGGCTCTGCCCTAGAGGCGTCGGCGCTGCGGGCGTTTTGTGCCAAGGCATCGAGTAAGGCGATGGTGCTGGTGGACGAGGCCTACAACGAGCTCACGGATAACCCCGAACAAAGCACCATGATCCCACTGGTAAAAGAGGGCAGGGATGTGGCGGTCGCTCGAACCTTTTCGAAGATCTATGGACTCGCGGGTATGCGCGTGGGTTATCTGATTGCAAAGCCAGAGCTGCTCGAAGAGGTTGGCCAATATGGTCTGGGTGACTATGGACTGAATCAGGCCGGAGTTGCCGGTGCACTGGCCAGCTATACCGACGAGGTCTTCACTCAATACTCGAGGAAAAAGATCGTGGAGGCGCGTGACATGGTGTCTGATGCGCTGAAACAGAACGGGCTGTCCGCACTGCCATCGCAAACGAACTTTATGTTCGTGGATCTGGGCAAGGGCGATGCTGAGAAGTTTCGGGCCGCCATGGAAAAGCGCAACGTCTACATCCGCGGCATCTATCGAGATTATACGAACTGGTCGCGGGTCAGCATGGGCAAGATTGCAGACGTGCAAATGTACATTGATGCCTTACCGGCGGCGCTGGAGGAAATTGCCTAAGCGTGCACGACAGTGCTCGGCAATCGGTGAAAACACAGCCGCGGTGACTGCCTTAGTGCAATAAGCTGCGGGGCGCAAAAGGGAAAGAGAGCGTTTGTTTGCACAATCTGCAGGTCGAAAAAAAGGGGGCTAAGCCCCCTTTTTTTGTGCGCCTTTTTTATGCAGCGCGGTAGGAGTTTTTAGAACTCTTTGGATGCTTTAACGTACCAGCGCCCGCCCATCCACGAGATGTTAGAGGGCGATGGGTAGATTCGGCCACAGCAGTAGTCGCCGATCTCGTCCTCATTGGGATACTCGTCAAAGACGTTCATTCCCCCCATTGTTAGCGAAAAGTTCTCGCCGAAATAAGTGAACTGTAGGTCCGTCATGCTAACCGGATCGAAGTCTTGGATATTACCGCTCTGATAATTTTCCGATTCTCCCCAGTAGCTAGTGCGTAACAAAAACGCATAGTCTTCCCAAGCATGCCGAATTTGCAAAATGGCGCGGCTGTTAGGATCAAAGTTCACGTCGTCGAACTGATCTTCAGCGTCGCGAAAACCACTTGGATCACTGTCGTATTCAAACTCGGTAAAACCGTAGGTGAATGTAATGTCAGTGGTGCCCAAATCGCTTTCAACCGGATAGGTCAAAACAGCATCAACCCCAGAAACGTTCACATCGTAGGCGTTGGTGAAGAAGAACACGCTGCCGATCGTGTTGGCGCCTACAACCCCAGCAGAATCTAATGCTAGGAAGTTTTCGTATGCAGCAGACTCTGTTGGGTCTGTAGAGACGTCTCGCTCTGAAACAGCGCTGAAGTAGTCCTCGATATCGATGGTGTAGTAATCGACCGTGAAATCTAGCGCCCCAAGATTGCCCACAAAACCTATCGACAAGCCCTCAGATGTCTCTGCGTCGAGTTCCTCCGCGCCTAGAGCTTGTGCAATCGGTCCTCCAGCGGGGAACAGTCCAGTCGCGACTGGGAAACCGTTTGGCAAGCGAGTCGAAACGTTAGTAGTGCCCTGTTGGCCCGGGGTAGGAGCCCTGAATCCCGTGTTAAACGATGCTCGAATGCCGATGTTGTCGCTGATGTCGTACTTACCCGCAACTTTGTAGATGACCTCAGAGCCGAAGTCCTCATAGTCCTCATAGCGAACTGCTGCCTGCGCAAAGAGGTCTTCGGTGACATCCATGTTGCCTTCAAGGTAGAAAGCAAATGAATCTCTCGTGTAATTGCTTGAAAACAACGGCGAATATCCGGGGAAACCGTTTGAGCCTACACCAACCGCCGTGTACACGGGGTCGTCGTCGTCAGCGCAATCGAGCCCGAAGCTTGCATCGACCCCAAGGCCTGCAGCAGTAGGGGTACCGTCTGCGTTACAGAAATCCCACGGATCTGCTGCTGAGTAAGGGCCGTTTTCGTACGAATCAGGTTCGCCCTCAGAAATTTCATATTCCTCGTCCAGATAGGAGGCGCCGAAGACCAGTGTCACCGTATCGCTCAAAACATAGGAAAAATCTGCCTGCAGTTGAGTTTCCGTATTGGTCAGAGTGCCTGGGTCGAAGGACGTGGGTGAAGCAGGTCCCATGGAGGGGTTGATCGTATTCGCTAAGGTGTAATCGATAGACGACTCACCGAAACGAGCGCTGATGTCCCAAGAAAGTGGGCCATTGTCTTCACTTTTCAAACCCGCAGCGAAAGAAATGTCTTCCACATAGCCGAAAAATCGTGGCGTGAAGCCACCGGGATATTTTTCCAGCGGAATGTAAATGGAGCCATCGGGCTCGCGTAACTCTTCAATAGTGCCGTTGTATGGGTAGCGATAATAGAAGCTGCCGTCACTGTCGCTGTCGGAGAAGTTTCCGAAGGCATAGAAATCAACGCTGTCTGTGATGGGCATGCCCGCGTTGAAGAAGAATCTCATGGCTTCTGCATTTGGAGCGCCCCATGGCTGCACGACATCGCCGAAAAGCGAGGCGTTTGCGGTCGCTGCAAGGAAATCTGCATCAGTGCCTAGCGCAACCCTACGTGGGTCGCCGTTGGCAATAAACTCTGCATAGTCGTCTCCGGCGGGGTCAAGACAAAAAACCGTTCGACAGTATTGCTCGCCGCGATACGTCGGGTCGGCAGTCGAGAATTCACCTGAAACATTTAAGAATCCCTCGGACCCCAGCGCGAAACCCATGTTGCCGGTTATCGTCACGTTCTTGCCGTCGCCAGCAAAGTAACGTCCGGTCTCCATGGCGAACGAACCGCCAGAAGCATCGTCCTTTAAAATGAAATTCATTACGCCTGCAATCGCATCTGATCCGTACAACGCAGTTGCGCCGTCTCTAACGATCTCAATGCTTTTGATTGCACTTGCTGGAATGGTTGCTAGGTCAGGCCCTTGAGCGCCGGTGCCGCCGATCTCGACTAAGGCAGCTCTGTGGCGTCTTTTGCCGTTGACCAAGACTAGGGTCTTGTCGGTAGGTAGCCCGCGCATTTTGGCCGGACGTATGAACGTCGCGCCGTCAGAAATTGCTTCCCTTTCAAGTCCGTAACTTGGAACGAGGGTGCTCAAAATGTCGTTCATATCCGTAAACGCAACGTCTTCGAGATCCTGTGAGGAAAAGACGTCCACAGGAACGGGGGATTCTCTGACCGTTCTAGGTTTACCTCGGACGCCAGTGACAACGACTTCTTCTATCACCTCTTCAGATTCGGCCATTACCGGGCTTGCTGTGAAGGCAAGTGGCAGCATGAGTGCGCCAGTGCAAAGGCTGGCGATGGCTCGGCGCAACAGCGCAAAAGTGCTTAAACGAGTGCCATCTCTCGCCCCACTACCGTGGCTAATTTTGGTTTTTCTTCCCATTACTTTCTCCAATATGTGCTCCCCATGACTGATCAGGTACAAAACTTGCTGCAGTTTTTTGCAAACAGCGGCAAAGGTTTGCCGCTTTGTGGAAGCAATTTTCATTCCAGCTAGGCATTCGGCCCATACAGATCGGAGTAGGGCAACAATCTGGGACTTTTATAGGGTTTTGTGTGGTATTCGAGCGTTGTCGCCAAGGCGCTGTGTCACGCAGCGATTCGCTGGCTCGAAACCCTGCTTCGCTATTGGGCGCCATGGGCCTGATAGGCACTTTTTCGGTGCGCGAAACACTTGGTCTGGGTATGGCGAATTGCCGAAGTAAGAAAACTGGTTTACAAGATCAACTCAAACGATAAGGAAGAAAAAAAGCATGCTGCGAATTCGCGATTGTATTTGGCTGAGTGCAATACCGGTGCTGATGCTGTTTAGCGCCATGGGAGCCGCCGCAGGCAACCTTACGGGTATGTACGACGCGGGCACCCTGACACCACTGCAGCGCCCAGAGGCTTTTGGCAACAACCTGTATCTGTCGCCGGAGGACGGCGAGCGAATGGCCCAACAAGCCCAGGCCTATAACCAGCGGGCTAACGCCGCCAGCGATCCGAACCGCGCGGCGCCAAAGCAGGGCGCGCGCGTGGGGGGTTACAACATGTTTTGGATCGACCGAGGCAGCGAGGCGGTTCTTATTGACGGCAAGTTCCGCACCTCGATCTTGACGACGCCTGCCAACGGACGCATTCCGCCAATGACCACCGCAGGACAGGCCCGCATGCAGGGTCTGCAAAATGACTGGCGCCTGCTGTGGCGCAGTCAAGACCTGCCCGCGGCTCGCAATACAGGCACGGCTTGGTGGCTGGACAATGCCAACGGTTCAGGACCCTACGATGATATCGAGCAGCGTCCATTGGCCGAGCGCTGCATTATCGGCTCGCGCTCAACAGCCGGGCCGCCGATGCTACCCAACTACTACAATAACCATAAGCGTATTATTCAAACCCCCGATCACGTCATGATACTGACGGAAATGAATCATGATGCCCGCATCGTGCGCTTGAACGGTGAGCACCGCAAGGCAAGCGCTGCCAGTTGGTTTGGTGACTCCATTGGCTATTGGGAAGGCGAAACCCTAGTGGTCGAGACTCGGCATTTTGGCGAGTTTCCGCCGTTATCTGGAGCGGACAAAAACCTGCAGGTGACTGAGTATTTTACCCGCCAGGCCGATGGTTCCATGCGCTACCGTTTTGTCGTGGAGAACCCAGAAATCTGGATGGAGCCTTGGGGTGGCGAATACGTCTGGGCGAGCAGCGACGGCAAGATATATGAGTACGCCTGCCACGAAGGTAACTATGCGCTTGGCAATATCATGCGCGGTGCCCGTGAGCTGGAAAAAGAGTCACGAACAGCACAAGCCAACGCTGGCTAATCTCGCGGGTAATAAGACGACTAAAAACCCGACCGCATCTGCGGGCCAGTGCCCTCGCCAATGGTGGTTGGCGTTTTAGGCAGGTTTGTAGGTGGTGGCCAAAGCACTGGCATGCCCGCTCCATGCAGCCGTTCGCCTACAGCGAGTCCTTCGCGATCTAACGGATAACACGGCCAGCCCTTGGTACGGGTCGCATCGCTGGCAATGTACACAACGGTAAAGACGCGGCGTGTGGTGTCGCTGTGGTTCGCTGCAGCCTGATGCACGGTGAATCCGTGATGCCAAACAACCGCGCCAGGATCCACCTCTACCCACACCGGATCACGGTTAGCGAGACTAGGATCACGCAAAATATCGTAAGGTTCAGATCGGTGGGTGATGTCTACGGGGGTCAGTCCACCGGCCAGATGCGAGCCGGGTACATAGGCCATGGAGCCATTGCTAACGGTCACTGCATCGAAGGGAATCCATGCGCTGACTAGGGGCGCACTGCCAATCGGCCAGAAAGTTTCATCCTGATGCGGGGTGGTTTCCCGACCACCAGCTTCTTTGTAGAGCGCTTGATCTTGCCAAAGACGCACGCTGTCGATACCCAGCAACTGCGCAG
>ERZ802830.4610-NODE-4610-length-10953-cov-5.19132_pt1 | contig 10953 bp, 6 predicted proteins | sample MGYA00345654_ERZ802830 | MGnify/ENA primary metagenome ERZ802830 (study PRJEB30503, sample SAMEA104212375) | marine metagenome | biome: Westerlies Biome; feature: [SRF] surface water layer (ENVO:00010504) within the epipelagic zone...; material: water...
AGAGAACTTTCCGCGGACCGTTCCGAGAAAGGCGGTGACCTCCACTCTGCGGACCGTTCCGAGAAAGGCGGTGACCTCCACTCTGCGGACCATTCCCGGAAATGCGCACACACCCACTCTCCTACCACCGAGCCCTCCTCCACCACCCACCGCAACACCCGCACCGCACCATGGCCGCTGCTGCCGTTGCTACTCTGCCTCCGATCAAGGCCGACGGGAAACCGCCGGCGGCGAAGAAGGTCCGGTTCACGCCGGACACGAACAAGATCATGGACCTCGTCGACGGCGTGGACAAGCGCGCGTTCTCCGAGCTCACGGCCGGGGAGTTCCGCGTGGACACGGGGAACTCGTTCGACGGGACGCCCATGGGCAACGCGTGGAAGCCCTTCGCGGGCGGCCGCGGCGTGGAGATCACGTGCTGGATCCCGGAGGACCTGGCCACGAGCCAGCCCATGACGGACAGCCTCAACCTGCTGGGCAAAGGTCTCCTGAACTCGCTCCAGGCCTACGCGGGCACCATGCCCACGGCGAAACGCCGGAGCTTCCTCAAGAAACTGAACACCCAGGGCTTTGTGCTGACGAACCCGGGGAAAGCCAACTTCGATGCCGCGGGCAACTTCACGGGGTGGAAGGAGTCGGCCTACGCGCGCGTGACGTTCCGCATCTTCAAGACCCGCGACTCGACGAGCCGCATCGACGGCACGTTCCGCATCGAGGACCAGGCCGGAGCCAACATTACGGAGACCCTCGCCGGGGACGCGGTGCCCGTGGAAACGGACGCGCTGCAGTTCCGCGACGCGGAGGGCGCCGTGGCGGACGTTGGGGACTTCGCGCCGTTCGTGCGGTTCAACGACACGTCGAGCGAGTGGATCCGCGGCGCCATGACGCACGACCTGACCTACGAGGGCGCGACGGTACAGCTCAACGTCAAGGGCCTCCACCTATGGTTCGCCCGCGCCCTGGTCACGGACCATTTGGGCTACATCACGGTCAAGCTCATGTTCGCCCCCGGGTACAAGCCCGCGGAGGACAGCCCGGTCCCGGACACGTTTGTGGTGGGCAACTCGCTCACGGGCGTGCTCAAGGACGAGACGGCGGCGAAACCGAAAGTCGGGTTTCTGTGAACCAACGTCGTTTATTTTGTTTACGGTGGCAAAAGGAAGAATATTGCTAATCGGAATACTCTTGGGTCGTATCACTGTCGTCGTCGACGATACCACGGTTTCTCGTTACGCGGTACATCAGGTCATCCTCTCCGGCGGGGAAAAGAGCCTCGTTATGAAACCCGGGGTAGAAGTTTTGTTGTCGGTAGTACTCCGTACCCCTGACTTCTTCCGACAACAACGGCGCTGCCTGGCCGACCAAGGATTCGTACATATCTTCCATGGTGTCATGGTCCGCGGCAGCCGGGTGTCTTAGTCCGTAACTGAATGCCGCTGGTTTGATCCTTTGTAACTCATCCCAAATCTCATCTTCTCTGTCATTCAATCTTTGTAGTGCGGCCGTCAATTCCGCGACCATGGCCGCGTCCCCTGCCCGGACCGCGTCGTTTTTCCTGGCCTGCGTGTTGACTATGATATGGATAAGAGCCTGTCCGTGACGTTGCAGACGCGTGTACTCCTGCACCGGATTCAGCCTCCTCATTGCGATTCGCAGATGTTTCCTGGATCTACCATCTGGATCTTCATCTCTGCCGAGGCCATCAAAGTAATGCTGCGCTTGTTGCATCATACATCTCCTACTACTTCACTTAGAGGTTTTACTGGCCATAAGCGACGGTAATGACACCGTTGCCCGAATTGATCATCTGGAGCGAAAAGTTCTCGTGCCAGACGTCGACGACGACACCGATCTTGTCGGCTTCCGTGAGGTACTTGCCGATGTCGGTCTTGGTCACGAGTTCCTGGTCGGTCAGAGTCGGCGCACCGACGAAATGGTGCATGGACGTCGTCTCCTGGTCGATGAGCGCCGTTGTGTCATCCCCTGCCATGTACTGCGCACCCCACACCCCGTTTTCAGGGTTTGCCTTGCCCTTATCGTCCACCCAGAGCGGGTACTTGTCATCGGTTCTGTTTGCTGCCAGAGCATTCTGGAGACCTTGGAACGCCATACGAAGTGTCGCTGGCCCCGTCCCGGGTTCTGCCTGGGTCAAATCGAAGGGCCCCGTATTCCCCGGCACGTGCCCAATCCCATTAAGACACAGATCCTGGAAAATCGCGACACCGTTGGTCGCTTGCTCGTTACTGGCAACAATAGTCTTGAGAGTCGGATCCTGTTGTCCCTTCAATTTCCCCTCGGTGACACACAGGGCTTGGTCCCATGCAACAGTAGCCGTATCTGCGCGCAACTTTTTCGTCCCGTTTCCAGGGATGACACCACCGACAGTTGCAGGGGCATTATCGTTAGCCAAGTAATTAGCATTCTTGCCCGCGGGATCAGAGTCGTTGTTGGCAAAGTCTCGGAGAGCATAATGTTTGGTACTGGGAAGAAGGATATTTTTCTGGGCATCTTCCGCGTCACCATTGCCGTCAGCATTCCCGATGGCCGCGATGGCGGGTTGGATTTGGTTGACGTTGTTTACACTCGACATTCCGGATCCCGCTTCGTCACTGAGGAAGCGTAGACGGTTCGGATGTCCACCTTGCAGAACAAATCCGCGGACATTTTCTTGTGTTTGGTCCCCATTAGGGTTCAACAGAGCCTGTGAGGTATCAGACCAGATCGTATCCGCCAATGGCGGCAAAAAGACCTTTCTCGTTGCATTGACCCCGTTCTGGAAAGCCGGGAAGGTGGTGATGAGTGATTGGAGAATGCCCTGGCAGGTACCCGTGTACAGGTACGTCGATTTCTGCGGTACTTCGACATACCGCCCGATCGTCCCTTTATCGACCGCCATGGCCGACGCGGTCCCACCGCTCACAGGCAGCATATCGTTCCACGACGCCCCTTGTCCAAAACACGGCGCTACACCCTTATCCCGATCAAACCAGGGTCCCTTGAGTTTGTCACATCCGGCCGCGATGTTGTAATACTCCTGTGTACCGACTTTGAGTGCTTTCGTCACTTCGGTCGAACTACTGAGACCCGGGTGTGCCGAAAACTGCGAATGGTCTCCACCGGCCGTATCCTGGCCCACAAGCACCGATTCCCGAAGACAATCGGTAATGTTGTCATACGTCTTCCCGGTAGCTTCGTTCGTGAGACCACCCTTGAGCCAGATCCGCAAGGTCGGGTTGTTGAGGTTTTGCAGACTCAGAGACCCAGAATAGGCCGTCCGTTCATGTTTGCAGCCGTACCAGATCGTGTAAATATCCGGCGACATGTCCGGCTCTTCTGCGGACCGATCCCGGCGTTTCGTCCCCGTCGCAAAGGATGGACAGGTTCGACTCAGCAGCAAATTATCGTCGCCCGATTGCTCAAACAGGGTCACACCGGACGCCAGGAGCTGGAAATAGCCCACTTGCAGTGTGCTTGTGTACCGTTTCTGGCACTCGATCTCGGTGTTTACACCGGCCGCGTCACCCTGTTCCTCGTACACGTGCTGGTCCAACGGCATCATTGCGGCACAGTCTGCCTGCGACGTAAGGACCAGACTTCCCCGGGGTGCAACGGCCAAATCCTTCTCCGGCACCGCGGCTGTGTTCGTGGTCCCGTCGACAGTGACCGCTCGGTTTCTCACCTGTAGACCTTGTTGGGTTGATCCACTGTTTGCATTATTGGCCGCAGGCACGTAGCAGTAGTTTGCTTTGTTTGTTTTCCATGCCGCAGCAGACACCGGGGCTCTGTTGTCCTTGAACGTGAACCGGCTTAATTTAGGTGCCTGTGTGTTTTGCAACACCTCGTGGGAGCGGCGGACCATGAATTTGGTACAATAGGCCAAATTGTTGACATTCAGGGGAATGTCCAAGTAGTTGGACGATCGGCCCCAGTCTTCGGGCCTCGAATTGTTGAACATACTGTATCCGTCACTGGCCGTGAACTGACGCCGACTTTCACTCCGAGTCTCGAACGTCAATTGCGTGTAGCCACTTCCTTCCTTAAACATGGCCGCTCGCATCTGTGCCCAGTCTTCCCCCGTGAGCTGGATGAAGGTCACCACGAGCTCTGCGGATTTGATACCGTAGACGTCCGAGTTCTCGCGCCAGATCGTCGAATTGGCCTGACGACGCTTGAAGGCCCCGTTGTCGGCGAATTGGCACGTACTGGCCTCGGAGGCGGATGTGAAGGAAACGAGCGGATCCGTGCATTGAGTCGCAAACAGCTCTGTGTAGCTTTTTGGGGTACACTCGATTTGGATCTCTTCACAGAAATTCACGTCGAGCGCTTGGATCATGTTTTCCGCAAAGGGTGGGAAAAAGGGTACCATGATCCGATTCCGACTTCCGGCGCTCGACACAAGACCTTTCGCGGTACTGACATCGTAGGTGTACGTGCCACGCTTATGATGCTTGGCCCCGCCCGTGGTCGCACGGACGTCCATGTCGGGGATATTCGACCTGATATTGTATTGAGCCGCATTCGTGACGTTACCCACGCTTTGACCCAGGTTCGACTTCAGAGCGCCGAGTCCTTCGGTAATATGAGGCAGCCCATTATTCCGTTGCTGGTTCCCGGTACCGTCGTACTCGTTCTCGGTACCAAACTTCCACGTCCCGAGGGGTCCGGAAAGCCCCCGCGCCGCCAGGGTCTCGAGACCTTTGGTGAACTCGGAGGGAAGACAGACGGCGGCTTCGAGGAGCCGGCGCTGATCTTCCGGGAGTTCACAGAACCGGCCCATGAAGTACTCCGGGGTCCCCGTGAAGAGCGTGCGCGACTTGCTCGTAATACGGATCTCCTTCATCATGTTCAGACCGAAGAGGTGCCCGGCGACCTGGGTCGGATCCCCTTGAATTTCCACCTGAAGGTGGGCGTCACTCAGGAGCCCCCAGCGCGGGATGGAAAACTTCATGGTGGACCCCCATTGGAGCGTGCTGATGTTGTCGGGGAGCACGCGGACGATCTGCTTGCGCAAATTAATCGTCGAGGGTTTATTTTTGTGGATGTACGGGTTGAAGGGGTCCATTTTGGCGAGGACCGAAAACAACGCCGAATTCTTATTGGCTTCGAGCTGGATATCCATGGTGGCGGTCTCAAAAAAAAGGAGAAGGAGGAACACCTAGATGATGATTCAACAAGACGCTTAGATTAATCAAACATGCGCTTTTTTTTACTTTTTTATCCCGAAAAGGGTCGTTTTCCTCCTACTAGATTCGCGACCCGACGGTAGGTACGGAAAAAACGCGCGATGCGTCCCACGGCGGTTTTCGGACCAAAGGACTGGCAATGACGTTTCCGGAAATACCAGGTTGCAAAGGGTTGCGTATCCGGCGGCATGAGATCTTTTGGCGTCTTCCGCTCCACGATCTGGGCGTTGGATTTGTACAACTCCATGTCATGCTGACTCACTTTCGGACGCGCGTCGAGGAGGCTCCACGAGTCATCCGTATCAAGGCGGTAGCTCCCGTCCGGGGAGAACCGTAGACCGACGCCTGCGTGTCGGTACCCAAAGGCCTTGGCCGGGACCACGGCCACGGGGTCCCCGAGGTTGGCGCAGCGGAAGAACCGGCCCTGGGTGACCTTGATGGCGATGTCCCCGAATCGCCGGTCCCCGACGCGCGGCGTACCGAAGCCGTAGTAGTGCGGGTTGGCTTCCGGGGGGAGGCAGAGCAGACTACACGCGGCCATAGCCGACCCGAGGGAGTGACCCGTGATGAGAACTCGCGGACGGTACTGTCGGCGACCGGGACCTTTGAACATGCGATCGAACGCCTGTTCGACCTTCCCGGCGATCGTCTGCCAGGCTTGCCAGAACCCTTCGTGCATCGTGACCGGGGCATGGTCCGGTGCCGTCGACACCTCGACGATGCCGTCCGGGGTCACACCGGCGGGGGAGTAGTGCACGGTGCGGTGCGTCGCGTTGAGGTTCTTTGCCCAGTTCCCGATACCTTTCATGCCACCGACGGTCCCACGAAACGCGAGCACGAGGATACCTTGACCGATCGTACCGTTGTAGGTAAGCACGGCTTTCTGTGCACCGACGGACCCGCTCGTCAGGGTTTCCGGTACGGACCATCCTTGCTGAATCATCTCCATCCACCCGGGATGCAATTCGGTGCCGACGTACTCGTGGTAGGCGAGGTTCGCAAAGGTCGCACAGAGATGCAGATCCGTGGCGTTCATGCCCATGGTCGTGTCAAGGGCCGTGCGCCGATCCCCCGTACCGCCCGAGGCCGAGGTCGGGAGCAACGCCGCGGCGGGACTCGGGGAACCCATGGGGGCCGAGGACGAGGGTCGGGCCGACGGTGCCGTGTGCATGGGAGCATGGGGCAAACGGTCCGTGATGTGTCGCGCGGCCTGCTGCTGCATCTTGTCCCGCATCTGTTGGTTCATCATGACCAGGACCTGCTGCATGTGTTCTTTGTAGAACACGGCCCAGTTTGTGGAGGCCTTGCCTGCTTGGGCCCGGTAGGACGGCAAGTGCACGATGAGGTCGTGGATCGCGGCGTTGGTGTTCGGATCAAAGGACGGGAGCATGACTCCGTCGGGGGCGGGTGGAATGTCCGCTTCCAACCCACGCCCGGCGTTCGCGTACCAGGGCGTCTTGCTCATGAAATCTTTGACGGTCATGTTCGGGATGGGACGGTAATCCGTATGCCCGAGCACGACGGCGTTGTATTGCGACAGGAACCCGTTGGTCAACCCGGCGACGGAATGCTGCTGGAAGAGCTGTGGGATCATGTTCCCGAGCAGGTACGTGGTGACGAACTTGTCGTGCGTCGCATCCGCACCTCCGACGTACCAATCTTTTCCCTTCTCGTACTGGCTCGCCCGGTTCATGTGCGCCAACCGCTGTTCCCGTTCGAAATAGCCGCGTCTCGTGAGGGGGTTGTAGTTACTAACCTCGTCCGGAACATATCCTTCTTTCATGCCCGACACGAAATTGTCCGTGAGCCTCCCGCCCGCCGTCGGGTCGTTCCGGAGGTAGGACGGCATGTAGAACTGACGGGACAATTTTACGAGGTCTTGCGGGGTACTCCAGGACTTGTCCTTGATATACTCCGCAAACTTGTCGACCATGTTGTCCAGCGTCACGCCGCGCATCGCCACCCCCGGATCATTGAGGAGATTGTTCGCGTCCCGGAGCAACGTGGATCGCACATGGTCCTGGCCCTTATCCGTGGACATGTACCCCTCCACGACGGCGGCCATGGTCGGGTCGTCGTAGAACTCGATGGGGGCGATGTACGGAGCGACCGTGTCGGTCATTTCCTCGTCATAGGACGAGTACATACGATTCTTATGTTCAAAATCCGCTTTCCTCAATTTCCCGGCCGGGGTGCTATCGTCGCCCGTGACGATGCGAGTCGCAAGAAGTTTACCGATTCCGTAAAGGCCAAGGGTCGCCGTGTCTAGACCCCATTCCGCGTACCCGGCTCCCGTGGGGTCCGTCGCGCTCGTGGTGATGAACGTCACCCCTGCGAGCAGGGCCTGCAACTCGGCACCGCCCCATTTCCCGATGCTCTTACCGACTTCCCCGAGTCCTTTTCCCGCGGCCGTCGCGGCCAGCGTCGACCCGACTTTCGTCTTCAGGAACGCCTGCCACGCGATCTTCGTCGGTTCGGTCATGAGTTCCGTGAGGTTGATCTCCTTGATCATGTTCACGACTTGCTCGGTCCGTGGCACCCAGCCAAGAACATCTCCACCGTCCATCAACACGTTCATGGCGATCGCTTCTTGACGAACCCGCGCGACGGACGCCAGCTCCTCCTCGATGGTCCCCGGGGGACGGAACGGGTCGTACATGGACCGGGTCGGGTTTTCCCCGGCGAGACGTTCCATCTCCAGATGGTACTGCAGCACCGCCGGGTTCGTCGGATCGGCACGACCCAACCGCAACATCTCCGCCGCTTCCGGCTGCCACTGACGCGCCCGTTGCCCAAACCCCAGGGCACGACTCAAGCTTTCCCGGAGCGGGGCGAATTTACGAGCGATGAATTTACGAAGATACCCCATACCCGGGAACGCTTTTTTCGCCTTCACCCACGCCGTCCCGTCGTTGATTCTGCCGACCCGGTCCACGATGAACTTCATGTCCGTCAAAATATGATTCAGACCCGCGAGTGACTCTACCCGTTCCGCGGGCGTCAACCCTCGCTCGTCCACACCATCACCAGAATGCAAGTTCATGAAATCCGCGATATGTTGATCCATGGTCTGTTCCATCATGACGTAGGCACCCCGTGGATTCGTGGCGAGGAGGAAATCAAACTCCCGTTGGAACTCCGCGTCCGCCGGGGTTTGCGAGCGCACGGGCGTGAAATCCGCAAGGTCGAGGGTCGCCGGCCCCGTGTCGTCAGGGACTTCCGGGGCCCCGGCGTCCGCCGGCGTTTCCGGGACCACGACCTCACCGCCATCGGCGATCGGGCTCACGTCGGGTCCAGCACCAGGCGTGTCACCAGAAAGAGCAGCACTTTGCAGAGGAGGAGGCTCGCTCCCTGCCGTAGGGGTCCCCACATCGGCCCCCGCCTCGGCGTCGACCATGACACCACGTCGACGGGACCTTAGATCGTTCGTCGCGCGTCGTTACAACGTCGACGCGGAGGCATAGGCGAACGTCAGGAAGACCGATTTGACGACCCCAGGAATGCGCGCAATGTCCGCGGTCGAGAACCCGAGTTTCAACAGATCGCTCAAGAACAGGGCATTCTGTGATTGGGCCATGTCCACCCGGGACGTCACTACCGCGAGATCCGGGTCGTTCGCATAATGCACGAGAAGTTCGTTGTAGGCCGAGGCGGGCAACCCACCCCCGGACGTCAAGTACTGGATATTAGCCGTGAACTCTTTCACGCCACCATCCTCTTGTGCCCGCAAGAGATCCAGATTGGACGGTGTGTAGAGCGTATCACTCCGCTCTCCGACCGGGATGCAGATACCGGGCATGTCGCCGCCCGTAGGACCGGTCGATTCCGCATACAACATCTTGTGTGTCCCGAACAGTGCGTTCGCACCGCTGACGTTGACCCGGATCAAGGTACACGGATCAACCCGATCGTTTGGCCCGGTCCCACCAAGCACGTCAAGTTTTGTCACGATCGCGGACGGGAACGCGGTTCGCACCACGGACGCGCATTTCAGACTGAGGTCACAGACACCGGGCAATTCCGAATTCAACCGGACGACCTGATTGGATTCGACTACCCGGAAACTCAGCATACCCTGGGCGGCGGCCATTGGTTCGATACGCAACTTTTTACAGTATTCTCCTGTTACACAATTAGATGATGTTCACCCTGACATGATATCGACGGAGGAATCAGGAATTACAGCATCTACGAGAGCAGAACCTGCACTCTGTAGAGCACGAACCGGGGCCGTAAGCATACGGCGGATCTTAGCCTTCCGTTGATCCGAGTTACGTTCCTCGATAATCCGGTCTCGCTCGTGTGCAATGTTAATATACAATTTAGCTTCTCGTAGCTTCTTTCTGAGATCCTCATGTTTCTTATACAGGACATTGATATCTATGTCGTCATCATAACCGGCTTCCCGTAGTTCATTTTCCCATTTATCCTGCTTCCATTCTTGTAAATCAAATTTCTTGTCCGCATATAGCGGCTCCCCCTCTTCCAAACCCTCCCCATCGACCCACCCTGACTGGCCACCTTCACGGGCACGTTTCGCTCGTCGCGGGAGACCGGGCACGAGTGCAGCTCTCCCTTCCGGAGCGGCCTGCAGTCGACCAGGTACCAACGGCCCAGACATTTTTTTTTTCTAACGCACGTAGTAGTACAGGAAGAGGCTCGTGTAAGTTGGGATTAGATTCCTATGGAGTTTGCTCAGAACAGCCTTGATGCATCTAGTGCAAGGACGCGGGGCGATACTGGTAGCCCCCCGACGAAAAAGGTCTTCGAGGGCGAAGGCATGGGCAAGATAGCGACGTTTTTTTCGAAAGATCTCAATAATCCTGCTCTCCAACATGATACCGGGCAAGGCATAGACGCAATAGTAAAAAGACTAACTAGCAACCAGGCGCTCACGGCGGCCGATGGCGAATCAAAACTAGATAACGAAATAAATGCCGCCATAGCTGTCGGAATGACAGTCATTATCGGGACTGCTGCCGGTAAGAATGATCCGGTGGCCAAGAATGTGATTTATAAAGGCCCAAAGATGACCGAATGGAAACCATTGAAGAGTGCAAATAGTGATAAACTCCCCGAGACAAATGTGAAATTCAAGAAAGACAACCAGCCGACCGTTGCCTTTCTGAAACTTGTATGGCGACTTCGAGTCATGAACGACCGGAAGGAGTACCTTGCCGAAACGGCTGCGGCTGAACAAAAAGCAAAGACGAATGCAGATGCAGACGTAGAGGGCGACGTGGACCTAGTGGGTTCTTCCGGGGACAGTGACAATGCGGATGAGGCAGACAGTGATCCAGGGCCAGAAACGAAGGGCGACGATGGTGCTCCTATCACAACACTATCAGCTGGAGCACAGGAGGCGCAGAAAGTGATTGGGAAAGGAACGGTCGCTAGGTTAATTGGGGGTATTACGGAGGATGATGAAAAAGCCATTACTGCCAGCGCACAAGCGGAATTCGATGAAATGAAAAGAGCCATAGACCTCGCTCATGGGCATAAGCCGGGTCCAAAAGAAAAACTAAACTCTTCACGGAAGCAATTGGACGACGGACCGTCGGCACTTAGTCGGCTCGGTACCGGGATAGCGTCGGCGGCCGGAAAAGTTGCATCGGGGGTAAAGGACATGGCACAATATGCCGCCTCCACTGCCCACAGCGGATATGCCGCCTCCACTGCCCACAGCGGATATGCCGATTTAGGTTTTCAATTTTCCCCGGCGGGCCCGGGGGCCCCCGTGGACGGCAGTATCCCGCCGGGCGCAGGAGCT
>ERZ802830.4611-NODE-4611-length-10948-cov-19.7116_pt1 | contig 10948 bp, 10 predicted proteins | sample MGYA00345654_ERZ802830 | MGnify/ENA primary metagenome ERZ802830 (study PRJEB30503, sample SAMEA104212375) | marine metagenome | biome: Westerlies Biome; feature: [SRF] surface water layer (ENVO:00010504) within the epipelagic zone...; material: water...
GGTGGTGCGTGTGAGATAGTGTAGATGTTGTAGGTACTAAAAAGCCCTGTGTAGACGACTGCACAGGGCTTTTTTGTTACTGCTGTTCTTCTTCTACTTTCGTGTTCTTCAATAACTCTATTATTACTGCTCTGTCTGCTCTTAGTTGCTTTATTGTTTCTGGGTTTTTAGCTTGCTTTAACGCTTTAGAAGAAGCTATTAAAGACTGTCCTAGAAACTTTTTAAGTTCTGGTGAAATAGCCCCTCTGTAAATGCCTCTACCTGCTATGCCTACACCCACGCCTCCTATGATTGCGGGAAGCCAACCTGCAAGAGCAGCGCCAGTAACACCAATAGCTAAGGGAGTAGAAGGCATACGAACTCCTGTTACACCTGTAGTGTTTTGCCAGAGTCTGCCTAGAGAGTTAGAAGCGTCTGCTTTAGCTTTCTCTATTACAGGGACTCTTGCTCTGTAGAGATTACTTTGTTTTTCAAGTCTAGCTAGTACATTAGCTTTAGGGGCTGTCTCAGCAACCTTAGTGTTTAAAGCAGTTCTGACATCTCTTAAAGCAATAGACAAAGCTGTTTCTACATTGTCTTGGCTAGGGTAAGCATTTTTGTTAGCTTTATAAGACTTAACATAAGCGTCTAATTTCTTCCTCGTCTTTAAAACTCCTAATGGCGTTTGTGGGTTGTTCTCTAATAAAGACTTAGCTTTAACAACAACATCATCTACCATTTTACCAAGTTGGTTAGTAGCAACAAAAGCATCTGTAGCTTTAGTGTTAGCGGCTACATCGTCTAATAGCTTAAAAGACTCTGTTAATGGTATAGCTTCTTTAGATGCCGCTACTTGCTTTTCTAGTATCTTAGCTTCTGTCTCAATAGCATCGTCAATCAAGTTTAAACTTCTTTGATTAGACGCAGACTGTGGTATCTTCAACTTAGCAACAGTATCTACTATTCTTTGTTCCTGTGCTGTGGGAGAAACGATGTTGTATTTAAAACCCGCCCTAGAAACTTCCCTAGTCTGTTCAGGAACGCCAGTCTTAGGAACTATTAATTCAAGTGCTTTCTGTGTACTCCTATCTGACACTTGTTTACCTGAAGCGTTAATCATAGCCAAGCCTGCTCTCTCAACGCCAGTAGGCTTAACTGCGCCAACAAACTCAGGAGTTGGTTTTATAGGGCCAACAAATTCAGGATTGCCTTTGACTTTTCCTCCTTTAGGCATAGGAGCAAGCAACAAAGCAATATTAACTACACTTTCTAAAGTCAAGGCAGATTCAGGATTGTCTTTTTTCCAAGACGAATAAGATTCAGCACCTTTTTCAACAGCTTGAAGAGCCTCTACGCCTTTCTCGCTATTCATTATAAGGTCTACACCAGATTGCCAACCTTGCTTAACTGGCCCTTTGATAAACTCTGGAGTAATAAAAGAAATACCCTTAGCGCCTAATACAAGAGTTTCGCCTAAAGCGTCCCACACACCTCCTGCAACTTGACCCGCAGACTGTATATCTGTAATGAAACCAAGCTGTTCAGGTGGGTTATAGACAGGCTTACCGTCAGCGCCTACAGAGAATCCTCCAGCCTTTTCAGATATTTCCTGCATTGTCTCAACACGCCCACCTAAACGCTCACCAAGACCTTCAGCAAACTGCCCTAAAGCACCAGGTTTTTCTGTTTTTTCAGTGATTATATCGACTTCTTGTTGAGTCTCTAAATCTTTTTTTAACTGGTCTTGTATTTGTTGAAACAATACAGGGTCTGTAACCTCAGTTGATTTAGTTAAGTCAGCCTGTTCGGAAACAAGACTTTTCTGAACTTTAGCTAAGATTTCAGGATCAGTTACGGCTGTGTATGCACTCATTCTTCTTTACCTATGGCAAATACTTTTGTAGGGTCTGCGGGATCTATCATGTATCTAATTCCGTCCACAACAGTTGTCTTACCTTTATATTCAGGTCTTGACCAATCAATATCAAGAGGCTCTCCTAGCAAAGCCTTTTTAAAGTTAGTGTAGTGTTTCTGTACTTTTTCTAGTTGTTTTATAAACTCTTCTTCTCCAACTATAGGGTCTAAAGCAGTCAAAGCAGATTGTAATAGCTGTAGTTCAATGTTACTAACTTGCCCTAAAGCACCGCCTGTTTTAGACTCGTCACGCATCTTCTGTAGCCTATCAAATGCTAGTGTAGACTGTAGTGTTGTTATTTTTGTTTGCAAAGTTCTAGCATCTGTAGCAAAAGGCATAGAAGCTAAATTATAAAAAACACCTGTAGTCATAGATTCGTCTTCAGCTAGTTTTTTAGCTTCTGACACAGTAACCAGAACATTATCTACAGCCGCTAAATCAGAATATAGTTTGTCTACCCTGTCTCTTTCTTGAGCCGCAGCTTCTGGAGTGTCTTGAGGTTCGCCTCTTGTCCCTGTGGCTTCGTTTTCCCAAACAATTTGACCATTTGGTAAATCCACGCTTTTTAATTTAGGCACTTTACTGACACCTACAGTGCGTACTATTGTTCCATCAGCACTTAATACAACCTTGTGAGTAACTCCTGTTGTCGGGTCTACTATGTCTTCAATAGATGTTTTTCCTTTTTCTGGAGAAATTAACTCTAATCCTCTTTTGTAAGCGTCAGCGTCTCCTAACTCAACCTGTCTAGCTAAGTCTTCATGTCCTGCTACTTCTAATGCACTTGCCATTGAAATATTTTTAGCCTGTTCAGCCTCAGATTTAGCCTGTTCAGTCGCCCTGACCCTACCTTGCTGTGCAAACTGCGCCACCAGTGCAGCTTCTTTTTCTGGAGCATACTTGCGTACAATCTCAAGAATCTTAGGCTGGTCTGCTGGGTTGTTAATGTCTAAGCCCTGCATAGCTGCTCTAGCCGCTTCTGGGTTAGTGCGTGTATCAGCACCAGTAAGAGCGCCCACGCCTCTACGCAGCCCTGTGCCTGCTGACTGTGCAGCACCTAGTATAGACTCTCTGTAAGAAGACGGAACAGCTTTCTGAGTAGGCTGAAACAAGCCTTCTGTGAGCATTCCTGTTAAATCTGTTGGTTGTGCCATTGTTCTGTCTCCTTAAAGTTGATAACCAAAGTCATCAGGGGCTTGTATGTTGCCTAAGTTTATTTGCTGTCCTGGTGATGGAATAGCTGGTGGAACATAACCACTAAACAAAGAACCTGTATCGTATGGGTTAGTTACTTCAGGTAAGAAAATACTGCTTAAGAAGTCACTACCGCCTAAGAAAGAGTCAGTAGCTGTTGTAGGCAGTGTTAGCATATCTTGAGTAGACTCTCTACCGCCTAGAATACTGCTTAACAAACCACCACCAAAGCTACCAGTTAGAGGGTCTTGTCTACCTGCTATAGACGCTAATAAGTCTTTGTTAAGCTGTAGCTGTGCTTCTTGAGACAACTGAGTACCTTGCAACAGCGATTCAATACCAGCCAAACCAGCTTGCTGTTGGAACTGAGCGCCTGATCTGCGACCAATATCAGCAAACCCAGCAGGAATCTGACTAGCCTGTAGTAAATCTAGTGCTTGCTGCTGTGGCATGTAACCAGCACCTAACAGACCACCAGCAATACCAGCAGCTTGTTGTTGCTCTGCCAATGCCTGCTGTCTAGCACCTACGTTAGCCCGTGCCATAGCCTCCTGTCGTGCAGTCTCCATAGCCAGTAGCTCAGGCGAAGCACCGCCATAGGCAGCAGAGGATAGCCCTAAACGCCCTTGTGACAGCATACGCTCTTCCAATGCTAGACGTTGACGCTCCTCTTCAGGTCGCTGTGTGGCTCTAATGTCTTCATAAATACCAGCTTGTACAGCAGCAGGGTCAGCCTGTAGTTGACTGAAGAACCCACCAGCTTGTCCCATGATTTGATTCTGTAGAGCCTGTTGCTCTGGGCTTAGTTGTGTAGTAAAGCCACCAGAAGGGTCTGTGCCAACACGCGCTAGATTACTGGTAACAGTGTATGGTTTAAACGCTGCTGTTTCTGCACCACGCTGTCCTACCTGCTCTGCCATCTCTAAACCAGCACGCCCTACTTCGTAAGGAGCAGAGATAGCCTCTTGACCTAGATAAGCCTGTCCAGCAGTGCCTAGAACATTCTGTAAGTCTATACCACCTCCCAATAGACCACCTAGAACGCCACCTAAAGCAACCTCACCAGCGCCTACTGAGCTAGGTGCAGAAGGTATGCCAGTAAGTCCTACAGTGGCAGGAGCAGCTACAGGAGCCTGTGTAGGCAGTGTAGTGTTAAAACCTGTGCCTGCTGTAGTAGGTTGTGCAGCAGCTATAGCAGTTCGTGGATCGTTAAGACGAGTAGGTGTGCCGCCTGCAAACATTGTAGGTTCGTTAGAAAAACGCTGCTGAAACATTTTATTAGGAACACCAGAATACATCTGATCCTTTAACATAACCATTAGTACGATCCTCCAGTAATTGTATCAGCCGTCAGTGTGCCTGTGACGTTTACGGTAGCGGCTGTAACAGTACCAGTAAAAGTAGGACTAGCAGAGTTGGACTTAGTAGCCACTGCTGTTGCAATGTTGTTATATTCAGTGTCGATCTCTGTGCCTCTCACAATCTTAGCAGCATTACCAGAAGGAAGAGAATCCTTTGTAGCAAAGTTAGTTGTCTTTGTATAATCAGACATTAGATAAGTCTCCCTAATAGAGCGTGTATGTCAATTTTTTGAATAGAAAAAGCAGCACCGTTTACTTCTGCTTCGATACCAATAGTTACTACCTCACCACTACCGCTGGTATTAACCTTTGGCGTGTTAATTAGAATAGAGGAGGTGTACTCTGCTGTAGTGTTATACTCAGAAACACCATACTCACCAATGTTGCTAGAGCCGAATGTAAACGCTTGTTTAGTGTAGCTTTGTGTGTAGTCATAGCCCCAGTTCAATGTAGTAGGTGTGTTCTGTCCACCAATAATAGTTAAGTTAAATTTCTTCAAGAACTTCAGATTAGAAGTGTTGCCAAAGTCCATAGCATTGCTAAAGTATCTTAACTCGTACTTAACAGCACCGTCCATAAAACCTTTGTACTCTGCTATGCCGCTAGAGATACCAATGTATATCTTACCATCTTCTAACACAGCAAACGACAGAGGATACATACTAGACCAAGTAGTAGCGCGGTGAGAGCCATCTTCTAAAGGTGTCCGCATATCAAAACAGTACACAGTGTTGCTGTCTGGTAGCGTCAACAAGTAGAAAGCATTGTCAGAACTATACACAGACTTAATAGCGTTAGTCTGTAAAACTACCAAGCCCATTAAGTCAGTGCGTACATTCTTGCTGATGTCGCGCATAGGCATAGACTTCTCTTGTATAGTCCTGCCAAAGCTGCGTACACCAGCGTCTGACAAGAATATAATATCAGTGCCTGTGTGCTGTACTGAGTCACGGGCTATACAGCCAACGCCTTCTATGGTATCTGTGAGCGTCATAGAGGCAGGAGAGGATGCACCAGAGTACACAAGTATAGACTTCTTACCAAAGATGATTAGAAAGCCGTTGTGAGCCGCTAGAGCCGTTATCTCGTCAAAGCCTGTCGGCCACACTAGAGTAACGTCTAAGGAGCCTGAAGTGCCTCCTGTCCAAGCATGACCGTTAAGCGTGTCAGACCAGTAGACAGTGTGCTTATTGCCTGTAACATCAGCTACAAATAACTTACCGTAGGCTGCTAAGACTTCGTTGCCCTGTGGTGCAGTGCCTGTGCTGTGACTGTGGCCTGACATAGTTTCTAGTACAAAAGAGCCTGACTCGTCTGTGCCTAACAATGGCTCATGGCCTCTCTGGAACATATACACATGATTGTTTAGTGATACTGTTTTCCAGTTGTTAGCTGTAGGTGTGTAGCTACTAGGGGTAATGTCTGTTAAGGTTGTAGTACCCTTAAATACTTTAGCGTTACCCGCTGACAGCACAACCTTGTCACCAGAGTTGTCGATAAACTCATGTACAGTTTCTATACCACGGCTGCTTCCCAGCACAGAAGAGCCATTGGTAGAGACAGCTTCCCAGCCCTGACGCGCACCAATACGGCCTAGCTGGTCAATAACACAGTTGTCTGCAATAGACGCAAACGATGGATTACCGCCTATAGGAGAGTCCTGTGTGTTAAGACCAAAAAAGCCTGGAGCAGCTACTGTAATGTTCTGTAGTTGTTGTGCCATTTACGAATACCAGATAGTTTCTTCAGGATGTTGAGCAGCGTCAATAGCAATAGCGTCTGCCAGTGTGTTATCCGCAAGTGCAAATAACTCTGCTGCGCTAGTGCCTTGTGTCTCACCACGCTCTCTAGCACCCAATGCCGTAGCCAGTTGTATAACAGGAGAGGAAGGTATTAGCATGTTATCCGCGTCTTCTGTAAAGTCTGCTGTGCGTAACACCACGTTAAAGCGTAACTGAAACACTCCGCTAGGCTTAGGGTAGACATCAACAGCATTATCACCGTTAGCGTCTACACCGTTGAAGCTGTAGAACTGTGGAGAACCAATAGGCGGTGTCTCGATCAAGAAAGCATTGTCCATCCAACGTGAAGGACGGTACTGCATAAAGAAGTCTGAGGTGTCATTAATAACATCTAGCAGCTTCATCCTGTTCTGTGAACCCGTTAGTACATAGTTAAACGTGTCTGTTGTAGTTGATACAGTCAGTGTAGTACGCAAGGCAGTCCAATCGTAGGAGTCTTCTACGGTACGTTTAGCATCGTTGACAAACTCACCAATAAGTTTAGAGTAAGAAGTCTGACCAACAGTGGTTACTTCGTCCTCCCGCAGTCTGCGTAATACGCTATTAACAAGTTGTAAGTAAGTCATTAGAAATTGTAGCTCCGTGGTTGTTGCTCGTAAATTGTGCCTTCAAAAAAGCCATCAGATTCCTCTGTAGAATCTGGATAGGTTAGTTCTAATTCTAATTCTTGTGACTGATCAAAAGGACTGTTCAAGTCAATGTAGTCTAGGCGTTCTTGTGTGCCTTCTATTGGTGTCTTAAACTTAAACAACTCGTCACCAAACAAAGCATCTGTTGTGCGTGTAGCAGAAGGCTGTGTTGTTGGTTCGCCTGTATCTGATACCTGTGTAAACTGTAGACCAAACTGACCTAAACTGGGATCGAAGTTAGGCACGTTTAGGCTAGTGCTGGGCAGTGCTTGTCTAACAGCAGTGTCTAAAGCAGAAAAAGCATCGCCTACGGGTTGTATAACAGCATCATCAAAAGCCTTAGCTACTTCTCTAGTAGGCTGTATAACAGCTTCATCTACGGCTCTACCGCCTGCTCTAACAACATCTTCAGTTGTCCTACCTGCTTCTCTAATAGCATCTTCAATAGGGTCTAAGGCGCTAGTGTCTACATCAGGAACAACCTCTTCAACAAACTTAGCAATCTCTGTACCTATTTTACCAATAGGGCGTACAACATCTCTAACAACGTCCTCAATAACACCTAAGTCTATGTTAGTTTCAGGAAGGTCAATAGAGCCTAGCGTGCCGCCTTCTCTAATGTAAGTACCTAAGCCAGAAGCTAAAGCGTTGTCTAGTTCTGCCCCGCCAGCTACTTCACTAACAACTTTACCTATACCAGCTTGGAAGTCATCATACTGGATACCAGCGCGTTCAATAGCTGCTTGATCCAGTCCTACTTTATCTAAGCCTTCGTTGATTAAATCTCCACCATAAAGTTGAAGAGCAGCGCCAGTAGGATTGCCAGCGGCTGCGTTTAACAAACCAACAGATTGATTGTAAGTCAAAGCTTTATTGCCTATTGTCAAGCCTTTACCAGCCAACGCTGTTGCTTGTGCTGCGTTTCCTGCTTGCATAGCTGCTGTGTTAGATAAGCCTGCTGCGTCTGCTGCCTGCATAGCTTGTTGTCCAGCTTCTGCTGCTGCTGCTTCACTAGCGGGAGGAGTTATTACGTCTGCTAGTTGCAAGCCTGTAGAAGCTATAGATAACCAGTCTCCTGCATGTAACGTATCGCCTGTTACTCCTTTACCAGCAGCGATAGCTCCTTCTGAAAGACCTCCTGTCATTACAGCAGCAGCCAAACGTAAAGGCGCTGATGCTAATAGACCCCTACCAAAGCTAGTAGGATCAAAAGTTTCTTTAACTGTAGGTGTGAACGAGCCTAAATAACTGTAGTCACCAGCCTCGCCTTTGTCACCACCAAATACTTTGTCTGCTTCATACCAGTCTCGTGCGCCTTGCTGATCTTGACCGCCTTGCTGTGCAATAGCATCTGGCGAGTTCATGCGGTAGCCGTACTTTTCTATATGCTGTAAGACACCTATTTCTGCTTTCTCAGAGTTGTTCCACTGTTCAGCAAAAGCATCTTGATACTCTCGCTTAGTTAAACTACCTTGATCGTACTCATTTCTTAAATAAGCTAGACGAGCGTCTGTAGGAAGCTGACTGTATTCTTCAGTAAACCTAGCAGGGTCTGATTTAGATAATTCTTTTAAAGGTTTTGTCCACTCTTGAAGAGAATCAGCCACTTCTCTTTCTCTAGCAGCCTTAGCAGCTTTAGCTTCGGAGCTATTTAAATCATCATAAACAACCATGTCTCCAATAGCTGTACCTACAGGGTTGTATTGAGTAATATTCTTGTACTGGTTCTCTCTAGCAAACGTACCTACATTAACATTAGGGTTAGCTACAGACCCAGAGTTTCCAAAGATACCTCCTGATGCTACGCCACTCAGAAAGCCACCAGAAAGGCCTGACAAGTCCATTGCTTCAAGACGCTCTCGTTGCTCTGGAGTCAAAAGAGCCAACGCCTCCTCACTTTCTTTTTGTCGTCTTTCGGCATTAGCTATGGCTTCTTCAGGAGTTATGCCTAAATTTTCTAAAGAAAAGGGGTTGCCAAGGTCTGGGCCTACACTCGCGCTACGCTGTCCTTCTTCTGTGCTTGCAAACCAGTTATTATACTCTTCACCAATGTTGATTGCAGGTGTGGGAGTTGTTTCTTCTTCTACTTGATCTATAGTAGACGGAAATGGGTTAACATTTGAAAAATCAAAGTCTGAAAAGTCAAAGTTACCAAAGTTTATCATTAGCGTTCTCTCTGCACGTTAAATGCTTTTTCTACTGTACGCGCTCCAGCTAATCCTAGCATTCCTAGAAGAATAGTAGACAGTAAATCATTATTAACAGGAGGCACAGTAAACCAGATGTTTAGTATAGGTGCTATAAGGGTAGAGTATAATAAAGCTAGTCCACATATCCATCCAATACAGGGTCTCCACCCAGCAACGAATAGACTCTTGTGTGCTGCTTCAGTCTTGTTGACCTCTATCTGCCCCTTAGCTAATTCTTGAGCATGCTTCTCAGCCATAGTAGCTAATTCAAAGGCGATAGCATTTTTCTTATCTTTATCTTCAATGAATTTATCTAAAAGACCTGTCACTGGCCCTATTAAACTATTTAAAATACTCATATATTATACACTATTTAGTCTTGTTTGTCAAGTTGATTCTTACCATGCACTAATTTCTGCACAGTGTCAGACTCGTAGATGCGAATACCTAGCCACACAATCGTCAACAAAGACGCAGTAGGTGGTAGCCAAGCTGCCATAGTTAATATTGCTGTAGAGCCTGCGGCTACGTCTAGTATGTCTTTAGTTTGTTCATCCATTTCCTTGTCCTATGATCCAAGAGATTGTTAAGTAAAGACCAGTGGCTAATACCAGGATGCCTGTGATCTGTATAGTGTTCCAGAATACTGCTTTACGCTTGCGCTCCTGCGCGTATATGGTCTTCTCTCGTTGCTCTTTAATCTTCCTACGCAACTCTACTAACTCCTTGTAGCCTGTTGTACCATAGGTGTACATCAGGAGTTCTCTAAGTTCTTTTTCTTGCTGTTGTATTTTCTTTTGGTGAGCATATACCTGCATTGCTTCTTGCTCAACAGATTGTGACGCAACAATCTTCTTAAACAAGGGCGGGTTTTCTGCTCTACGTTGGCATTCATTTAAATCACTTACAGCGCCATACCAGCGCCCTATCTGTCCTAGTGTATCCTCTACTTCACGACCAGCAGCTACCATGCGCTTAATAGTACCAAACGCGTTAGTGGCTATGCTGATGGCTGTGACGGGATCAATCATCTTATCTACCTACAATGCCGAGATAATAAAGGCTAGTAGCTCACTGTAACGGACACCCAGCCTAGTCTTTTCTGTAGCGCCTTCTGGGGCTTCTTCTATAGTTGAATAGTTGTGTGTCTCAGTGTATGCATCTACTGACTCGATAGCTTCTGAAATTAGCACCTGAGTTTCGTTGCCCTCTTCATCAGTTTGCGTTTCGTACACTGCCTCAACAGCCTCTACTGCGGGTACTTCAACATCTTGCTCCCACCAAGTAGTGCTGATGAACATTGCGTAGTCACCTGCGTCTAAACCTTCAGCAGCAAATGCAGCCTGTAGGTCTTGTGCAATGATTCCAAAGTGAATACGAGCGTCATCACCCTTCTCAGTTACTGAGTCCTTCCAGCGGAACTTACGCAGTAAGCCTTTAGCGGCTACAGCGACACGTTGTTCAGCGTCAGAGAGTTCTGCGATGTCCTGCTTCTCGTTGCGGTCAGATGTCTGGATAGTGCCGTTGGTGGCGTATACATCATCAAATCTATTACTACTGCCACCTAAGTCTGTAGCGTTATCTGTGCCAACACCAGAGCTGCTACAGGGAATAACATTGTTAGTACCTGTGCCTGACATACGTAGACCAGCAGTTCCATCAGCAATATATATCTCGTTGCTTTTAATACCTAGAGTGCCCCGACTAACTCCTGATTCAAGAAAGTTTATTAGTGCGCCTTCAGACGTATAGCGGTTTAACGCCAAGGGATACGAGTTGTTATTGGCAATAGCTATGCGGCCATTGGCAGCCATAGACACGCCAGTATCACTGCTGCTTGTAGATGACCCCAGTGATGTTGCTGCGGTAGTTGTGCCTA